>Ga0256833_1000136_pt1 | contig 57965 bp, 72 predicted proteins | sample 356284metaG_FD_190535 | JGI IMG/M metagenome (GOLD analysis project Ga0256833, IMG submission 190535) | Hydrothermal vent microbial communities from Mid Atlantic Ridge, Atlantic Ocean - 356-284 | ecosystem: Environmental > Aquatic > Marine > Hydrothermal vents | place: Atlantic Ocean: Mid... | reverse complement strand
TCTCTGCCTCTTGCTACTACACCTTTGACAGAGGGTGTAACTCCTAACTCTATGCAGTTAACAAAGACTGATATTACAGCAACATTAGAGCAGTATGGCTCTTTGATTGAGATTTCCGATGTAGTTGCTGATACTCACGAAGACCCTATCATTCAGGAAGGCGTGCAGATATTAGGTGAGCAGGCAGCACAGACATTGGAAGCTGTAAGATGGGGTATTTTAACTGCAGGCACTAATAAGTTCTATTCTAATGGAGCAACAAGAGCTGATGTTAATACTCCTATTTCTGCAAACCTTGTAAAGAAGATTGTAAGAGCACTTAAGAGACAGAATGCCCAGATGATTACTTCTATTGTAAAATCAACTCCAGCATTTGGAACACAGGCAATCTTGCCAGCTTACATTGCTCTTGGACATACTGACCTTGAAAATGATATTAGAGCATTGCAGGGCTTTATTGATGTTAAGGATTATGGTAATACACAGCCTCTTGAGGGTGAAATTGGCTCTGTTGGATATGTAAGATTTATTCTTTCTAATATCTTTGAGCCTTATCCTGATGCTGGTGGAACGGCTGGTAGTATGATTACTACTTCTGGAACAAAAGCTGATGTCTATCCTATAATCTTCTTGGGTAAGAATGCAGCTGCTACAGTTGCACTTAAAGGTGCTAATGCTATTACACCTACAGTTATTAATCCTAAACCATCTAAATCTGACCCATTAGGTCAGAGAGGATTTATGGGTTGGAAGACTTATTCTACAGCTGTTATTCTAAATGACGCTTGGATGGCAGTTGCTGAAGTTGCAGCTACAGAGCTTTAATATATAGGGGGTTAATCCCCCTTATTTTATTTAAAATTAATGGAGGTAAATTATGGCTTCTAATGAACCACTGAAAATTGACCCTACTAAATTATATAAGATAATTATTGATGAGCAGGGTGGTGTTGATGGTAATACAGATGTATTTGTAGGTGTTAATGGTAAACAGTATCAGATAGTAAGAAATCAAGAAGTTGTAGTAGAAGGCTTTGTTGTGAATGCACTTGAAGAAGCTATCTATACGAAGTATAAATATGATGGTAAGGGTAATACTGTTTCCTACAAAGTTAAAAGATTTCCTGTAAGAGTTTTAGGAGAGGCTACTAAAGGAGATAAGGTAGTGAACAAAAGAAAAATAAATACTGAAACATAATGCTTGTATCAGAATTAGTTGATTACACAAGAGAGCATTTTTTAGATGATACCATAGAGCCCTATTTTTGGAGCGATGATTTTCTAACTAATTTGGCTCTTGAAGCTGAAAAAGAAGCTTGTATAAGAGCATCCCTTATAATAAGAACCATCATACTGCACACTCAAGAAGGTGTGGATACTTATACTTTATCTGATGATATTATTAAACCTATTAGAATGTTTGTAAACTATCAGAATTCTACTTATGAGATTTTGCAGGTTAACCTTGCTAACATAGAGCATTATAATGCTAAAGGACTTCCTGTAGAATACTCATTTATAGACGATAGTAGCATTATATTTTATCCTATTCCAGACAGAGATTATGAAGTGAAATTGATTGCATCAGTGTATCCTCAAACAACTGTTAGTTTTGAGATACCAGAAAAATATCAAAAGTATTTGGCTTATTATATAGCTGGGAATGCTCTTTTAAAACAAGATTTGGATGTTTCTGATATGCAAAAAGCTGCGGAATTTTTGGCAATGTTCAATAGTAAATTTGGAGAAAATAGAACTCTTAAAGCTATGCGTAGGGAAAAATTTGGAGGTAATGTTCATACAGTTATGGCAAGCACTAAAAGATTTGGATTTCCTTAAGGAGGTTTATAATGTATATTGAACCTGAAATATCCATTACAAAAGGCACTGATAATACATTTATCATCCAATATAAAGTAAAACGGAAAAAGAATAAGGGTAAAAATGAAGCAGAAGTTTATCCAAGATATGATGAAAAGATAATAACTGCTTCCGATGTTGAGGAACTAAAAACTAAACTCGGAAAACTTTTAAATTCAATGCCAAAAGCTGATACAGAGGAGGACGAATTTGAAGAAGCGTTCAACGAATAAAAAGAAAGGCTTTGGTCTAAATCCTGCTCATAAAGGTTTATTTACTAAATGGTGTAAATCACACGGTTTTGGCGGAGTTACTGATGCTTGCATAGCAGCAGGTAAAAATTCCAAAGATACACATGTTGTAAGGATGGCAACTTTTGCTGATAACGCCAAGCATAAATTTAAACATAAGGGTAAAAAGAAAGGTAGCTAATTGAGCAGTCCTATAAAAATTGCTGAATATTCAGGATTTATAGGTCTAAATAATTTACAAGACCCCCGTTTTATAAAGGATAATGAACTTGCTAAAGCTATTAATGTAGATATAAACGATACTGGAAAAGTAACTTCAATTAGTTCTCCTGTTAAAATAAGTGATAATACTTTCTCTAACTTTTTTAAATCAGAAAAAGGCATTCTCTATGCTATATCAAATGGAAATTTAGTAAGGATAATAAATGATAATCTTGACTATGAAATAATAACCTCTGGTTTTAGAAATGATTTTGTTAGCTTTGCAGAGTATTATGATAGGATTTTTGTATCAGATGGACATAGAATAGGAAATATCATAAATAATGATTTTAAGGATTTTGATACTTATCAGATAGATAAATATAATGTTAAAATTCCTGCGGGTAATATCATTGAAGTATTTAGAGGAAGATTATACTCTGCAGTTTATGATTATTTATATTTTTCTAATGTTATGAAATTTCATCAAGTAAAAATACCATTTGGATATATAGGTTTTGGTTCTATAATTACTAATTTAAAATCTATAAATAATGGTATTTATGTATCAACTGTGGATGATTTGTTTTTCTTAAGAGGAACAAAGCCAGATGAATTTGAAAAAGTGCACATAGCTCATATAAAAGTTTTGCCAAATAGTATGGTAAAATTAAATACTCAAGCCATTTCTGATGAGCTAAATATAAAACAGATTATAAACTCCTATACTTCAGGTGAGCAGTTTGCTGTATTTTTCTTAACTACTGATGGTATATTCTGTGGTTTAAACAATGGTAGAATTTTTAATATTGCCGATGGTAGATATGGCAAAATACCTTATGGAAGGACTACTTCAATAAATAGTGAAAATAAATTAATATATCTATTATAAGGAGGAAAAATGATACAGTTATCTACAGGAGCTAAAAAATTTCTATTGGATAATGCAGGTCTTAAGGATATTTTTTCAGATTTCGTAATAAAAATATATACAGGTGTTCCACCTAATTCTGCTGATGATGGAGCTTCTGGAACACTGTTAGTCACCATTACTAAAGAAAGTAAAACAGAAGTAACTAAACAGAAGTATCAGCTAACTCTAAATGATGTTACAGCAGGGAATGAATATAGAGTAGGTATAAATGGTAATTATGTATCCTATACAGCTCAAACTGGCGATGATAAAAATGCTATAACTGCAAAGTTAACATCTGCTCTTAAGAAATTATGTGGAGATGATTTAGATACAGGATTACATATTGAAGCAAAAAATATGTATTTAAATTATACCATTACAGATTTATCCTCTGATACAGGGTCTATAACAATTGAAAGTAATTTAACAAATTACAAATTTAATGTTTCTACAACAACTAATATAACAGTTTCCGAAGTTGTTTCCAGTTATAATGGATTGCATTTTATTTATGATAGCACTTCTGGAATGCTTAAAAAAGACCCAAGTGAAACTTGGTCAGGGGTTTGTGTAGCATCAGGAATTGCTGGTTATTTTAGAATTCAAATGGCAAGTGACAATGGATTACAAAGTTCTATAATGCCCAGATTACAAGGAACTATAGGAACTTCAAATGCAGATATGTTAGTAACTTCTACAAACTTTAATGAAGGTGCTACACAAACAATAGATTTTGCAAGTTTGGATATACCATTGCAATAATAAATGCATATTAAATTCTTCGGTGATATCGATACATTAAGTAAATATATAGGGATGGCAAAACAAAAGCTATCCCTTGTTAAATCTTTAAAAAAGTTATTAAAGACTGATAATCTTGTTAGGACTTTTATTTTAAATGATGATATAAAAATAAAAATAAAATCAAACAGATATGATGATATAATAGAGCTATATGGTAGTGAAGAAACACTCTACATAATAGCTTATGTTGGTATTACAACTGCATATTCTTTCAAAAAATTCTATAAAATAGAAGGTAATAAACTTAATGAAATAGATGAAACAGAGATACCATATACTTTGATAGATGATGGGTATATAAATTCAGCAGTTGCTTTTGACCAAAATAGCTTGCTACAAACTTGTAATACAAATTCAACTACTGATTGGAAAATACCTGCTCCCTCTAATGGTATTTCTGCTAAAAAATTATATGGTTCTACATTAAGATATATACCATCACAAAATTTTGAGAATGAATATATAGTGAATATGAGTTCACATTTAGACTGTTCTTTATATAATGAAGAAACCGATACATCTACAAATTATATTTACCATATAAAATATTGTGGACCATTTTTGTCTAATTATAGTGGTATTTTTTCTAAAGGTTTATTTGCTGATACAATATGTAAATATGAAGATAATTCAATTATATTCAGTTTTATGATTACAGATAGTATTGATGCTAATGGAGTTATTAATTACAGGACATTATACAATATAAGTTTCTTGGATGATTTTAATATACAATCAGATATTTTATCAAAAAATATCAAAAGTGGTGAATTATCACTTATAAAGAAAAATAACTATTTAGGTAATGAGATATTAGGATATTTTTATAAAAATAAAAATGATACTAAATACATTGTATATAATGTTGAGGGTGTTGATACACAATTACGGATTGTAAATACATTTATATCTACTGATATTTATAATAATGATACTAAAGTATCAGAATATAAAAGATGTAGTTTAAATAATTTTTGTAAATATAGGAAATCTCAAACAAATCAATTTTGGTGTAATTATCAAATAAACCCTGATGGAACATTAAAATTATCCGAATGCACTTCTTTGAAACATTTAAATAATAATTTTATTATTCCTTATAAGCTTACTGAAAATGGAATGGACTATATTGAAGTTGAGGTAAATAAAGATAGTAATGACTATATAAATAGTTATAGATATAAATTATTTTGCAATTCTAAATTAATTGCAGATACAGGTCAGAAAAGCACTGTTATACCTAATAATAGTCCCATTGAAAATATTGAAAGCTCCAAAGTAAATGGTATAGTTATATTTCCAGAAATATTTAATTTAGTAAATAGCTTTCATAATAAATCTTTTGATGTTGCATTATATAGAAAAGCAACTTTTTCTGACATAAAGTTTTATGATACTGACTACTATACTATGTATGGGACTGGTGCTAATAAAATGTATGGTGTTGAAATTATATCAAAAATTGAAGTAATTTTAAATGTAAATGGTAGTGAATATGTATTTCCTTACAATGCAACATTAAGAGAACTAACTTTAATACCAAATATTAAAGACCACACCCAAGAAGAATATCAATATATTATTGATAATTTAAAAGAGATATATAATTTATATAATTTAAATCCCCCAACTGCTAATTTTGGATATGATTACTTTGGTAATCCTACAAATGAAAATAACTATGCTTTAATAAGAGAATTTATGGATGCCGATGATGATTATTTCTTCTTTAGTATAGATGTATTTCCTATATCAGTAAGACACCAATTAAAAGAAGTAAAATATGCCTACAATATGAATGGGCATGAAATTATATACATACCATATTTTGAATATTCTGATGATTATCCATTTCCCTATAGTTCAGATGGTAAATTTAATACCATACCTGATAGAATATGGTTGCTTTTTGATAAAAATGGTAATAGACTGAAATTGGAAACTCCTAAAAAGGAGGATGGAACTATTTGGAACAGATTAAACGGTGTTTGTTTTTTTGTAGGTAAGTAATATGTCTATGCCTATTGCTCAATATAAATACCTGTATGCACCTTCTGATATCTATAAATATAAAGTGTCAGTTGACCAATTAAGTTATTTTGGATGTGAATTCGGTGCATTTGATACATTTTATTTTTGTAGATGGGGTTCACAATGGGCAAATGGTATGCCTGACCATTGTATGGTTCATGTTGATATAAATAGTGATGACCTTGTTGTTGACAAAAGTATAACAACTGTTGATAGTGATGAATTTAAATGCACTTATTCAGGAACTGCCCGTTGTATGAACCAGATTATTTTTAAAAAATATAGAAAAGTAAATAATATAAGTGATGCACAATTAGTTTTTCTAAATCATAGTTTGACATATATAGCAGAGGAAATAGAAAGTAAAGATGGATTATCTGTTTTGAATACATATACAAATGATGATAATTCTTCTTCTATGGGAGTTAAATTAGCAAGTGGAGATATAATATATTCAACAGATAATAATGCTGGATATTATAATGATTTAATTAAACAAGCTAAAAAATTTTCAAAAGATGTTTTACAAAATAATTATATTATAATTACTCAACCAGGATGGAATGATAGTGGTCCTATTGTATATACTTTGGATGATATATATAAAGAAGGTTCACAGGATAAAATTAACTATGCTGCTATAGTGCATGATTATAAAAAACAAATTATAGATTATTATAAAGACGAGACAAATCCTTATTCAATAACTAATTACCAAGAAGATTATAATAGGGAAGACCTTTTTAAGGAGACTGATTTTGATGCATTTAGAAAAGATATAAATCAATCACTTGATTATGACCCCTTTGCTGAAAAGAATGACACTACAAATGAAAACCAAGTATTTAAACCTGAATATTCATCAGATAATAATCAAAGACATTATTTACTGGATGAATGGTGCTGGGGAAATTATTGTGATAATTATACACCTCCAAAAAAACAAAAATTTGTATTTTATGTAAAATGTAGTCTTGATTTGTTGGCATTATTCTCAACGAAAGCTATTTTTAGATTAAAAATAGTAGCAAATAGCTCTTATAAGGCTATATTAAAATTTAGTGATGGATTATCCAAAACTTTTGATACTTTAGATACTGAAACTACTGTTACTATAGTAAAAAATCAAATAAATAAAACTTTATTAAAAGCAAATATTTTAATTACCAGCAAAGAAAATTATGCTACGAAAATTTTTAATTTTAGTTTTGATTTAAGTAAAATCAAAACATTAGGTCAAGTTATTAATCCAGTAGCTGATTTTACAGAAGATGATTTTGTGCTAAACTATACTGAACCAGATTATATTATTATAGATTATTCATTCTTAAGTGGTTATTCTATGGTATATAATGACTATCTTGTTAACTTAAAGACTGGTATTAAAGTTAGAATAGAAGATAATAGCTTATTTAATTACCGTTTTGAACAAAAATATAAAAGAGTTATTATTGATTATCAAAATAATACCCCCGCAAAATCAATTTTAGTAGGTAATTTTAATTTTATTGAAAATTTAGATGAGAACTATTTGTATCAATATTCAATTGAATATCAATTTGATAATAAATTATTTAATTTTTATGATATGGATACTATATATATTACTGATGTTAATAACCAAAATAATGTTATTGAAGTTTATCCTTTAAATGATGATGTTAGTGATATAAAATCATCATATTTTCCAGACAATTATGAAATTATTGATGACCTGGGTAGTGCTGTAGTTTCATCTTTATTTTTTAATAAAATTAATAATAAATATGTAATTACTGTAAATAACTTTAAATTGTTGGTTATTGATATAGAAAATCAAGAATTTTTATTCTTACCTGATTATACACCTTTGGCACTTGATTACTATCAAAATAATGAATTTTATTCAATTTATGAAGTTGGTAATTCTCAACCATTTATTTATTTAAATAAATTTTCACTAACATATAATAATGAAGTTAATGAAATTTCAAATAATGTATTGTTTAATTTAGATAGCATATATCCACCCGCAGAGGATTATAAAATTTTACTTTCTGTTAAATATAAAAAAATAGTTGTTGTAGCTATTGATGTGGAAGATTTAGGTAATAATTCATTTAATATATATAAAGATATACATATAATAGTATATGATTTAGATACAGCTAATAAGATAGATGAATTTACTATTGATTTAGCAGAAGATAGCTATACTACAGATTATGTATTTCAATCATATTTAGATGCCGTTTTTGTTAATTCAAATATTATTTTAGTATCATTTGTATCATATAAATATAATTCTTCCGAAATACTTGGAATAAATATTGATGAAAAGAAGATAATACATAAATATTTTATACCAATTGACAATGATATGAATTATTATGATGCTTATGATAATAGAATTGTAAGTATTAAGGGTAGATTTTTTGCATTCACTAAATATGAAGGTGATAATGATGAAGGTGAGGATGATGATGCAGAATAGGAGATTTATGATAAAATGGCTATAGGTTATATAGACTACATTGAATTAAGCAAAGATTTTAAAATAAAAGTTAAAATATTACCAAATGTGATATATAAGAATGATTTAGTATATATGAGTATAATTGAAACAATTGCACCAAATGGTATCAATTACAATTGGTTTTTAAAATATGAAGATGATATATATGAAATACAAATTGGGGAAGGAAAAGTTTGTTCATTTATTCCAGATAAATCTGGTAAATATTATATTAAAATAATCGCAAATATATCTGGATTTAATTATATAATTAATATATCTATAAATGTTATAGAAAAACCTAAATTGCCTAATTCACCACCTGTATCAAAAATAAGCGTTAGCTCATTTGTTAATTTAGTAAATAATAAAATTACATTTGAAGCTGGATTATATGATGAAAATTATACATATCAATGGGATTTTGGAGATGGTTCAACTGCAGAGGGTCATATTGTTACACATAGCTATAGTAATTATGGCTATTATACAGTTACATTAACTGTTATTGATAATCATGGATTAAGTTCAGTTTCAAGTGTTGAAATTTATATCTCAAATAAAAAACCTGAATTTAAAAAATACTATTTTGAATTTAATAATTATATAAAATATAATAGAACTCATAATCATAGAGACATAATTAAAGGTATATTTAATTTTGAAAATAAAATAACTGCCCAAACAGTTCAGCAAGTTATAATTGATACAATATTTAAAATTGGTAATAAGCTATCATTTGGTTTATTGGATTTTGATAATAAGGTAATAAACACTAATAGTTTTGAATTAAAAAGATATATTAATTTTAATCAAATTTTAATAGATAAAGTTACAGATTTACTGTTTGGTGTAATTGTTCCATCAGTGGATGTTGGATTTATACCATTAAAAGTTAATTTTGATTTAATACTATCTACATATAAAAACATTGCGGTAACTTGGGATTTTGGTGATGGGTCTCATTACTTTGGTGAAAGTGCATCCCACATATATAATAAGACTGGTGTTTTTACAGTAAAAGCCCAAATATCAAACAAAGACCATGCTACTACATTAACAACTCAAATAAATGTGTTTGATATATTTATGAAATACATACTTAATTCTGAAACAGAAAAATTCTATTATATTTTGTTTACTAATATGGATAAACTTTACATTTATGATTTTGATACTAATAATCTATTTAGGATAATTGGTGGTCATGGAAAAGACAAAGGCAAGTTTAATAAACCAACTACTTTAACAATATCTTTTTAGGAGGTAAAAATGGCTATATCTACATTATCAAAAAGGTTCAATTTTGAAACACTTAAAGGAACAGTTAATTTAACTTCTGATGAGTTAAGAATTTTACTTATGAGGCACGGATTTAATTTTCAGTATAATTTACATTCTTATTTGAAGAATATAAAGACAACTTATACAGGTAATTCAAATTTAAGTTTTACATCAAGTAATAATACCATTACTACCACAGATAGTTCTGTAAATTTTATTGATATTGGATTTACATACGGAAATAAATTAACAATATCTTCTACATCCAGCAATAACATTACAACGACTATTACAGGTGTTTATGCACAGAGTATTCGAGTAGCAGACAATTTAGTAGATGAAAATGGAACATCTGCAGTTTTAACAACTGATGATGAATTACCTGCAGGAAATGGCTATACACAAAATAGTAAAACTCTTGGGGCTGTAACAGTTGTTGAAGAAAGCTTTAAATATGATTATCCAAATATTGTATGGACAGCAAGTGGTGGTAATATTGGACCAACACCTGGAGCAATAATATATGATAATACCCATCCAGATAAAGTCATTGTTGGATACATAGATTTTGGTTCTGATTACTCTGCCTCTGATGGAGAAAGTTTTACAATAGCTGGAATTGAAATATATAGTTAGGTAATATAATGCCAACAATCCAACCCTGGGCTTTTATAGTAAAAACAAAAATAACTGGTGGTGTTGTAAGAAAATTTCATCATAAGAACCATTTATCTGCTGGATTACAGCCTAATAATAGACCAGAAGCCCTATTCAAAATAGGTGAATATACTTCTATAAAATTATTTAAGCCTTCCACAATTTTAATAAGGGATAAGATTAAAACTTTTATAGGATTTAGAGCCAGTATATTTCCGTATGTATATGTAGTTGATAGCAATAACCATCGAATTCAGGCTTTTACTTATGATGGTGATTTTGTTTTTGAATTTGGTAAATATGGAAGTGGTGCAGGTGAATTTAAATATCCTTATGGAATAGCCAACGATGGAACATATTTATATGTAACAGATAGTGGTAATAATAGAGTTCAAGTATTTGATTTAAAAGGTAATTACATATATGAATTTGGTAATGGATTTTTATCAAATCCAAAAGGAATTGTTATATACAATAATTACCTTATAGCAGTAGCCAACTATGATAGTGATAATATATCCTTATTTATAAAAGAAAATGCTGTTTTTTATGAGTTTTTGGTTTCTGCTGGAAATCATTTTTTAAAAAAGCCTCTTGATTTAAGTCTGTTTGAAAATGGAATTGTAGTTTCAGATGCTACAGGTGTATATCACATAAGCTTACCAAAAAGATTTCCTGTAAATTTAAAAGCTACACTCTCTAAAGGCATAACATCTAATTTAGATTTATATTGTAATTCAGATACAATAGATGGTAATTTACATAAAATAGAAGGCTCTTTAAAACTAAAGACAAATGTAGCATTAGGACTTAATTTAAAACTACCATCTGTCTATGCAAAATTTTCCAGTGGAAATAGTTTAGAAACAACTATTAAGTTAAAACTAAATTCTATAATTAATGTTAATGTAGGAAATAGACTAACAATATATGGAAGAATACAAAATACTTTTGATTTTGAAGCAAAAAGTTTAACTTCATTAGGTGCTGATTTATTACTAAATACCAATAGATTAGTATTTAGTAGTAAATTACTATCGTCTAATGTGAAATCGCTTGCATTGGGTATGAGACAACCCAATGGTAGATTTAGACTTAATTTAGGACATACTGGCAATTTATCTTTAAGAACACCCTCTATTAGATTTAATACAAACTTAAGTCCTTTTGAACCAGCATCATTAAATATTACTTTGAATAGAATAAACTCAAGATTTATTTTAGCTGATAATCTCCAAGTCTTTGATAAAACCATTGCTATAAATAAATACAATTTAGCTATAACTGAATACAATTTTATAAAAAATAATATAGCATCAGTTTTTTATAATGGTTCTATTATATCAAATAATGATGGAACATTTAAATTAGAAAGTAATAGTAATCTAACAGGTTATATACAAACAAAAACTTTAGATATAAGAAGCAATAGTATTGCAATACCTATAGAATTATTTATTTCAGGTGATACAACTACAGCTGTAAAATATCTTATAGATAATAATAGTATAGATTTAGAAAGTAATAGATATAGTGATTTTCTTGAAACAAGAGTAAAATTACCAAAGGGTATCAAAAGCAGATATGCCTCATTTGGTATTTATATAAAAAGGGGAACAATTGATAATATAAGTGTTATAGGGTATAATATAAATAAAAGGAGAAGGTAAATGAATGTAGATGTTGGAACAACAATATCAACAATGCAATCGACTGCAAATGATATACTAAATGATGGATTAGATTATTTAAATAGACTTGTTGACATTAGTCATTCATCTGCACCATATATTAGTGGTGGAAGACCACTATCTGTTTCTGGTGCTGAATTAAATTCAAATTTGGATACTGGCAATTTACAAGATATAATTAATTCAATTAAGGAGTTAGTTTCTTCATTTAATATAGATGTTCCTGATAATATTAATTTTTCTCCATTACCTACTATAGGTGATTTTTCTCCTGAAGATATAGATACCTTTAATGAAAATGCACCTGAATTCAATGAAAATATAAATACAAATATTTCATTTCCAGATATGCCTCATCTGGATGAAAGTCCTATACCTCAAGCACCACAGGTAAATTTACCTGATATACCTACATTGAAAGATATAAACATTCCAGATATGCCAACATTAGATATGTTAAGTTTAGATGTTAATATACCAGACTTTAATGCAATACTGCCAGATTTACATTTTGATTATAGTGAAAATGAATACAGTTCAAATTTATATAACAAACTTGAAGATGCCATAAATACTAATTTGGATGGTGGAACACTTCTACCAGAAAGAGAAATGTTTGATAGGTCTAAAGAAAGAGATTTAGAAGTATTGCACCAAACTATAAATGAAACTTTAGATTTATGGGCTTCAAGAGGATTTGATTTACCTAATGGACTTGCAGACCAAAAAGTTGAGAACTTGCTTAAAGACTGGGAAAACAAAAGAATGGATTTATCCAGGGATATAGCCATAGAGGAAGCTAAAATTAGAAGGGAAAATATAAACAATGCCATTAACAGTGGTATTAATTTAGAAAAATCAAGAATGCAATATTATTCAGAGTATTATAATAGAGCACTTGAAGTATCAAAATATTTAGTTGAGAGTGGAATTAGTATTTATAATATGAAAGTAATTGAATACAATACTTTAATAAAAGCTGCTCAAGAGAAGATAAATCTATTTGATATAAAACTGAAATCTAATTTACAGAAATTAGAAATGTTTAAATCACAAATAGAAGCTCTTAATGCTACATCATCCCTAAATGATAATCTTATAAAAGTTTATCTATCACAAATAGAAGCAGTAAAGTCTAAAATAGATATTTATAAATCTAAAATTGAAGCTTTAAATATGGTAAGCCAAAATAATGCAAATAGAATACTGGCATATAGAACTTTGATAGAAGGTCAAGTTTCCAAATTAAATGCATCTCTTAAAAAAGTTGATGTATATCTTGCAAAGGTAAATGCCTTTAGGGCTAAAATAGATGCCTATAAAGCAAAAGCTGCAGCTATTGAAAATAAAAATCAGTTAAAGAAAACTGCTCTTGACATAAGAATGAAAGAAATAGATGCTGCCATTCAAAAAAATAAATTTGAAATAGATAAATATATGGCTAAATTGGAAAAAGATAAAACTGTGGCAGATATAAATAAGAGTAAAATCATAGGATTAACAGAAGCCTCTAAATCATATTTTTCATTAGAAAATCTAAAAGCAGATATAGAGAAGAACAAAGCATTTATTGATATAAAATCAAAAGAGCTATTGTTAGAGCAGCAAAAATCACAGGCACTTATTGATTTAGAGACTGCTAAAGCTAATATAACTGCTATGATTGAAAATTCTAAAATAGCAGAGAGAGCTGCAGAAAGTGGTGGTCAGATTTATGCTGCATTAGCTTCTTCTGCTTTAGCAGGTTTAAATGCCGCTGTATCACAAGTTGAAAAAATTATAGAAAGTGAGGGACAATAATGGAAGGTATTTTAAATACTTTAATGGATTATCTAAATCCCAATAAAAAGAAGAAAGTAGTTAAAGGTAACTTTCCAGAAACAGTCCCAAATACCAATACAAAACCTGCAGTTATAGGTGCTAAACCTAAAATTGATATATCAAATACTAATAAAGCACCATTAGTAAAATTAAATTTTAACACTAATAAACCTGAACCTAAACCTAAAATGCAACCAACCAATTCAGGTAATGCAGGTTACATAGAATTTAATGGAAAGAAATATGCAGTTAAGAAATACAATGAAACTCCTACAGAACAAATAGAGAATAATTATTTAAATACTATTGATAAGTTAGCAAATTATATAAATTATAATTTAATACAAAGAAATAATCCACCACCAATAGATACTACAGGGTTAGAAAATGCATTTAATAGATTAGCTCAATTTAATCCCTTTGTGGCTGGATTAGGTAGTTTTTATTCAAGTTTAATTGATAGACTTAATTATAATGCTTCTCATAAAACATATAATAAGTTTAGGGCAAATGAACTAAATTCACTTATTGGTGGATTGCTAAATATGTCAAAGATAGATAATAGCATAAGATATTCAAAGCCATCTAATTCAGATTTTAAAAATAGAGTATCCTTATTAGGAACATTATCTAAAACTTTAATAGACCCAGCTACAGGTCAACCTGATACTGATAAAATCAGCAAGCTTATGGAAATACTATTTCCTAATATAGCCAAGCAATTAAATGAAACCAATACAAATAATATAACACCAATTGATGAAAATACATTAAACAATATCTATAAGGCTATAAATGGTGGTAAGTAAATATGTCAGTTAAATATGACATTTATAAACAAAAGATACAAGATTTACAAAATCAGAAGATAACACCTGAAGAATTCCTACAAGATTATGTAAATAAAAATCCTGATAAAGGTAAGAATATACAGGCTCTTTTAGATAAGGGTATAAGTCCTAATTTAATAACAAATGCCATAGTCTATGGTGAAAGTCATCCAAGTTTAGGTAAAGAATTTACATCCTCATTTGTTGAAGCTGGCTCTGATACTATGGCATTATTAGATACATTAGTTGGAAGATTAACAGGTAGTGATTATTTTAAACAAAGAGCACAACAATGGAGACAGCAAGCTCAAGAGTATTCAAATCCAGAAACTCCTTCTGATATTTTTGAAGCAAAGAATTTAAGCCAAGCTGCACATTCAGGTGCAAGAATGGCAGGAAGTCTGGCAGAATTTTTATTGGAAACAGCACTTGGTGGAACTGAAGGAAAAATAGCAAAAGCTGCTGTTGATAAATTAGCTGAAGGTTTAGCCAAAAAAGAAATAGAAAAAACTGCTGCTGAAACAGCTGCAAAGTCATTAATTAAACCAGAAACTATAGGTGCTTTTACTCAAATTACAGCACCAGAAGTTGAAAGAGAATATGAAGCTGGTGGAGAGAAACATCCTTTAAAAGCATTAGTGGGGGGTGCTTTAATAGGAGCTTTATACACTGCTTCTCCATTTGAAGCTTTAAAAGCTTTAAATCCTGAAACTAAACCTATTGCTGATAGCATAGCTAAATTAGTATTTTCATCTGATACTGCTTCAAAAATTGCAGCCTCTCCAGCAATTAATTCATTAAAACAAGGTATAGAACAATCATTAATATTAGGAACTGCAACTGCTACCAGTGAATATGGTTCAAATCAACCTATATCAGCAAAGGATATTGGTCATACAGCAGCACTTGGTGGATTACTTGGTGCTTTAACAGGAGCTTTAAGCAAAACTCAAAAACCTATAGATAATACAAAACTCAAAGAAGCATTTAAAGAAGAACTGCAAACTAAACCAGAAGAATATATACCTATTACAGAAAATCTGCCAGTTCCTACAAATAACATAAAAGAAACAAAATATGAACAGCCTTATAATCCTGAAGAAGTATTAAATGAATACAAAGATAAATTACTATCCACTCCAAAGAAGGATGATTTTAGACATATCACTGCTATTAAAACTGCATTTGATAAAGGTCTATATTCTGATTTAATAAAGAAAGAACCAAAAAAAGCTATAAAAGTTTTGAACACAGCAGGCTATGATGATTTAGATATTTTAGAAAAATATGGTAGCAATATAAAGCCAGAAGATTATTCAAAGAAAATGGCAACAGCTGTTATTTTAGGTATGCCAAATAAAAACACTATACCCAAAATAACTGTTGATAATATAGATACATTCATAGAAAAAGGTTTGCAGCTAAAAGAGCAAGCTCCAAAGAACAAGAATATAGGTGAGGCTATAAATGATATAAAACAATCAGCTAATGATTTAATACTTAAGGAAGCCAATAAACTAATTACCAAATCTAAAATATCAAAGGATAAGGTTAAACCAATACTTGATGATATAGATAAATTAACTTCTTCAAGAAATGACAATAAATTACTTGGTAATGTAATTAAAGCAAAAGCATTGTTAGAAGCACTGCCAAAAACTATAAAGGATATTAAAAAGAGAGAAGAACTTAAAGCAAAAATTACTTCTATATTAAAACAGAAACTTGATAAGGAAGAAGAAAAATTAGGATTTAAACAAAAGGCTATTGAAGATAAAGGGGAAAAATATCCAGCAATTGAAAACAAAGGGATTGAAGAAAATCTGCCTGCAGTTAAGGAAAAAGCTAATTTACCTGCTCCAAAAAGTGCAATCAATTTCACTGATAAGTTAAATATTGCAAAAGAGATTATAAATGAAAAACCTGTAAAACAACCTGAACCAGAAATAAAAAATAATGTAGCTACAGAGCAACCTTTACCAGAAACTAAAAATTCTGAAGAAATAACTCCTATTGATAAGCTTGATTTAAAAAATATTAAATCTGCAAAGTTTGATAAAGAGCCAGAAATTACTGACAATGGATTAGTAGTAAATACAGATAGAACTATAGCTTTACATAAGGATTTCTTTAAAGGAATAAAACCAAAATCTATTGGTCAGAATTTGGAATTGAAACCAGAAAAGGCTTCAAAGATTACAGGTATAATAGGTGAAGTAAAAGAAAATCCAAATATTTTAGTATTACGAAGTGAAGATGGTAAAGAAATAGGTATTTCAAAACAAGCTCTAAAAACTATAAAATCCAGGGTTAAGAATTTCTCATTAGAAATTGATAGCAATGCTAATTCTTCATTAATCTATATTAAAAAAGATAACAAGTATATTGGAGCTGCTGTTCCTACAATATTAGGGGATACATATAATATAAAGACAGTATCAAAACCAATATCTAAATTAAAACCATTAAAAGATAGAATAGAAATACCAAAGGAGCATAGATTAAAATCTGGCAAAAGTAGTATGAAGTCTATATCCTATAGACAAAATATTTTAGAAACCACAGATGGATATTTGTATGATAGAAAAAGTCAATCTATTTATCATAAGAAATTAATGAAAGATATAAAACCACTTGGTGGAAGTTTTGATAAGAGTTTCAAAGATTTATTAAACTCAAATAAAACACTTGATACTAAAATAAACTTTAAAGGAAAAGATGGCAAATTCTATAAATTTGATACTGAAAAGGGCTATAGCTTTAAAGTTGATGGAAAGTATTTTGAAATAGCCAGACCACAAGCTAATAAAATGAAATTATTAGATACAGGTATTTTAGCTCTCTATCATAACGATGAACCAATTGCTGCTTTTGGTTTACATGATTTTAAAGAACCAGAGCCAAAAATAGAAGATAAAGATGTTGTTATTCCTAAAACTCCAGAGGAACTTAATGAAGCCATAGATAAAAAACAAATTGAAGAAAAAGCAAAAGAATATACACCAGAAGAAATAAATGAAATATTAAACCATCTATCAAATGTTGATTTAGGATATGACCTATTAGCAAAAGATGAAGTTAATATAACTTATGAAAAGGGAACATTTATAGCTAAATCAGAAAAATCCATAGTAAAGGGAAATAAAAAACAAGGATTAGTTTTTTATGTTGAGCCTCCACCTGAATTAAGTCCAGCTGTTTTAAAGACTTTGGATAGCTATTTAGAAAATGCTGGATTTAAACCAAATCAAATTAAAGATATTAAAGAAGACCCTGAATTTAGAGATGAGATAACTGAATTATACGAAGCAAGAAAAGAGCAGGTTTCTAAAGGAATTTCAGTTGATAATATGAAATCCTCACTAAAGATATTAAGCTGGTGGCATATGAGAGCTCTAACTGATGGGGGTGAAAAATTCAAAGAAAAACTATTGAGATTAAAACTAAATGATAATGAAAAGAAAATATACGAAGATTTGAAATATGGTGAAGATAGTATTCATTACTTATTGAAAAAACATTTTGGAATAAATGTAAATAAAGCAGTTGAGCAGCTGTTAGGAAAAGATATAGCTAAAAGGGTAAAAGTAAAATCCATTGATAAGCTTACATTAGAAGATTTAGGTGGAAGAAAGATGGTAGAAAAAGCCCTTCTGCAGGGTTATAAAATATTTGCTTTCCATTTGACTGATAGTCAGCTATTGGATTTAATGAAAAAGAGATTAGAAGGAGCAACCTTATTAGATAAAAAAGCAGTTTCTGCTATAATTCTAATGTCAGATAAAAATTTAAAAGAACTTGGAACTACTTTCTATCACGAGATATTTCATACCCTTGATGAGCTTGGTTTAATACCAGAAGAAGACTTAAGAGTATTGAAAGATTACTTGAATAAAAAATATGGTAAAAATGATACAAGAGCTTGGTATGAAAAAGCTGCAGATGAATTTGCTTTATTTGCTGTAAATAAAAAGTGGTTTGCTGATAATAATATTATACATAGTTTATTTGCTAAAGTTAGCAGATTTATAAATGCAGCTATTTTGAAAATACATAGTAAACTTGGTATAAAAACAGAAAAGGATGTGTTTAGAAAAATATTACTTGGTGAGCAAAAACCAAATGCAAAATTTATAGCCTATTTAGAAGCAATAGATACATTAAAAAATATTGGTGTAAGATTTAAGATAAGTAAAAAGAATTTAAGTAATTTTGAAAAAAGAATAATAGAATTCAATGGTAGAACAGAAACAGATTTAAAAAGAGATGCTATTGAAAAATCAAGAACAGCCCTGGAAAAAGTTAAAGATTTTATATTAGATTTTGGTAGAGGAATAGCACCTGAATTAACAAAAAAAGGTCTATATCTATATGCTGAAACAATAAGAAGGGCAATAGCAATTAAACAATTAGCACATACACAAGCTTATAGAGCCCTTGCTGAAATTACAAGAGATTTAAATCCAGAAGATAAGTTCTTAATGGAAAAGCATTTAATAATAGAAGATATGTTTTACAATCTTCAAAATGGAATACAGACATTTCATAATATGAATGAGCAGTGGGGTGGTATATTTAAGGATGTAAGTGATATTGCCTATTTAAGAGACAAGATTAAAAAGGAAGTTGATGGTAATGAAAAGGTAAAAGCTGCATTAAAAAGAAGAGCCAAGATACATAATGAGTTATTAGATTACTTATATGAAAATGGTTATATAGGTAAAAGAGAAGCTTTAGACCCATCACATTATTTCCATAGAATAACTGCTGCTTACTTCAATGGTAAAATAAAAATGCATACATCTTATATGGGTAGAGTTCCTATAACAGACCCATTAAGAGAAAGAGTAAACAGTGCAGAGCCATATATTACTGATTATATCTATTCTGATTACGAAGCACTTGCACAGTTTTATTTGCTAAAAAACTATGATGGTATTATAAAAAGGCTATCGGATGCTTCTGAAGATGTTATGAAAGAGCTTATTGCTGATTATGTAAAAGCTGGTGGTAAAATAAAAGAGGGAATAATTCCAGATGTAAATAAGATGTTAGATAGAGTAAAGCACCATCCAAGATTTAAAGAAAAATACAGAGATTATACTGCCTTACATATAGAAGACATACCACATTTTTATACTGTATGGTCTATGTCTGATGATTTAATGGGTCAGCTATTATTAGAAGGTATAAACTCCGAAGGACTTATTGATGCTTTAGAAAAAGGTAAAGTCCAAAGAAGTGTTGCAATTAGGAAATTTAAAAAGTCAATTTTGATACATAATGATGTATTGGCAGCTTTAAGAAGAATATCAGAAGTGCAATCGAATTCACCAATATCAAAATTTATGAGATATAATGTTTCTCTATTTAAGAAATTTGTATTATTCAGTCCATTTAGACTACCAAAATATACTTTAGATAACTTTTCTTCTGATGTTGATATAGTATTAGCCTATGCACCGAAGATTTTATTTGAATATTCTGGCAAAGCTTTTAAAGATTTACATGATTTTTATTATAATAAAGGTAGAAATTTATCTAAAGAAGTTATAGATGAAATAAAAGACGCAGAGGATAATTTGGTATTAGGAACAAATATAACTTCTGAAGAAGTATATCATATAAACAATCTTGAAGATTTTAGAGATTTACTTGGTTTAAAACCAAGTTTATATCAAAAATGGTGGAATATATCTACAAAATTTAACAACTTTAGGGAAAGTATTTTAAGACTTGCTGCTTATAGATATTATAAAGAAGCATTAAGAACTATGAAACTTGAAGATATACACTCTCCATTAAAACTATCAGAAATGAAAGCTTTTATGGAAAAAGGAAAAGTTGATGAGTTAGCTGCAAAATTAGCAAGGGAAGTGCTTGGAGATTATGGTAATTTAAGCTCAAGTGGTAAATGGATAAGAGATAATTTAATACCTTTCTGGTCTTGGATTGAAGTAAATATGCCAAGATACTTTAAGTTATTTAGACATATGTATGAAACAAGGAAGTTATATAAGCCTTATGCTATAGGTTCTTTAGTATTTAGAATGGCATTTCTATATACAGCTATCAATATGTTTAATTTTATGTTCTTCCCTCAAATTTCAGATACAGTTAATAATTCTGATGAAGGTCAATTACATTTAATATTAGGTGTTGATAAAGATGGAACAGTTAGAACTATGAGATTACAAGGTGCTTTAAGTGATGCTCTTGATTGGTTTTACTTTGGAGGATTTTTAGACTTCCTTAAAGGAAGAAAATCTGGGTATGAATTTATTAAAGAAATGCCTATGCATGCTGTTAGCAAAATTATAAATTCTTCTATGCCTATACAAAAAACTATAATTGAGGACATAGCTGGAATAACTTTATATCCAGACGCAGATAAACCAAGAATTATTAGAGATAAAATTGGACATTTCTTACAGCTATATGGTTTAGGATTACCTTATAAAATATTATTCTCTGGAGAACCTCATCCTGAAAGAGAGCGTGGTTTAATAAAAGGAATATTATCATCAGTAGAAAGTAGTGTTTTTTATACAACTGATTTAAATTCAGTAAATTATACCATTATAAACAAGCTCATTGATAATTATTTAAATACAACAAATCAAGATAAGCTATCTATCTATAGAACACAAAAATCAATATATGCATTTTATTATAAAAGAGCTATTCAGTATGGTGATAAAAATAAAGCTATTCATTTTCTGGCTATGTATTATCTATATGGTGGAACTTTAAAAACTATAAATAAATCTATTTTAAAGATGAACCCTCTTACAAGATTAAAAAAAGCAGAAATACCAAAGTTTTTGCAAACTATATCTGAAGAAGATAGATATAGAATTAAAAAATACAATGAATGGTTTAACAAAGTAATGTTAAGGAAAGGGCAATTTAGTAAAAAAGATTTACTTGAAATATATCATAAAGCTTATAAACTTTCATTAGAAATGAAAAAAGCGAAAGGTATGGTATGAACGGCATATCAAATTTTAGAAGAGGTGATACAAAGGTTATTAAATTAAAATTGAAGGATAATCAAGGAAACCCTATAAATTTAACAGGTGCTAAAATATGGTTTACTATGAAACAGAATTTAATGCAAGATGATAGTGAAGCTGCTGTTCAAAAAGAGATAACAAATCATACTAATGCAGCACAAGGTGAAAGCCAAATAGTTTTAACACACGATGATACTAACAATCTATCAGGAACTTATTACTATGATATTCAATTGGTTGATGCTAATAATAATGTTACTACTTTAATTTTTGGTAAGTTAAATGTATTGCCAGATGTTACTCGGAGTGTATAGTGGCAATAATAAATGAAGATAAAATTTTAACTTCCTTCGGAGAAGATACTATAAATATAAATATAGGAGATGAGGCTATTAATATGACATTAGATACCTCATCTAATCCTATAATTGAATTGAGTATTGGTGATGAAATTAATGTAGATTTTAGAGATGAAAATGTTTCTGTTTTGTTTAATAATCCTATTATATATAATCAATATGGTCTTGACCCCAGCAGATTTCTCACAAAAGATAATTACGATAGCAATGATAATTTTATTATTGATAAAGCTGAAGCTTTAATAGTAGATGTTGAGGCAAAAGAAGATATATCAATTTTTGATATTGTTGGTTCAAATGGATATAGAGCCCATTCAGATGATATAAGTTTCCTTGATAAAATATTAGGATTGGCTATAGAAAATAAACCAGCTGGTTTTAAAGTAAATGTTATAAGTAAAGGTATGATAAAAAATACAAATTGGAATTTTACACCAAATACTGTGTTATTTTTAAATGGATATGAGTTATCTCATACTCCACCTTCTTCAGGATTTTTACAAAAAATTGGTAAAGCTATTACAAATAATGTTATCTTTATAGATATTGAACAAGCCATTAAACTTTAAGGGGGTAAATTATGGCTCTACGAAAACCTATTGTATTGGTAGATGGACATCTTGAGCAACTTCAGTCTGGAGATACTCTGGATGCAGCAGTAGTATATAATAATACAGTTACACTCACTAACAGTAACGCAACTGTGGCATTAAAGAAAGGTCAGCCTGTTTATGCTTCTGGAAGTGATAGCTGTGATTTAGCAAAAGCTGATGCTGCTGGAACATCCAAACCTATTGGATTTGTAGCTGATGATAGTATTGCAGCTTCTGCTACAGGTAATATTCAAACAGATGGTGTTATTTCAGCTACTGATTGGACGGATGCTACAGGTGCAGCTACCCTAACAGCAGGTGCTGTATATTATCTTGATGAGAGTGCAGCAGGTAAAATGACAACTACAGCTCCAACTTCTGGATATGTAACAGAATTAGGTGTTGCTTTATCCGAACACGATTTTGCCATTGATATTAAAATGCCTATTAAACTATAATGGCAAACTAAAATCTTAAGATAATTTATGAATAAACAAAAACCTTTAATATTACACAATGGACAAATAGAGCGAATTCAACCTGATGATATTTTAGACCTTAATTTATTAGACGCCCCCATTTTAGATAATCCAGCATTATCTATTAATGGGGGTGTAAAAACTAAATATACTATATCAAATTATAATCCAAATGCTCAATATATAATTACTGCAGATAGTGGTATTATTTCTGATATAAATAGAGACACTTTTTATTATACTCCTCCTAATACTGCAACTACAGCCTATTTATTTATTTCCTATAAAGAGGATAATTTGATAAGTAAAGTAAATAAATATAGTATAGCTATAAATGCATTTTCATCAGACGGTATTTTAATTAATAATAATTTTGAAAACAATGAAAATTATAATGATGGATTTATTTATAAACTAATTGATAATCCTATAACTAATAATAATTTTGAAAACAATGAAAATTATAATGATGGATTTATTTATAAACTAATTGATAATCCTATAACTAATAATAATTTTGAAAACAATGAAAATTATAATGATGGGTTTACTTATTAAGGAGGATATATATGTATGCTACAAAAGATAATGCCACTTATATAGAAAATATAACACAGCAGGATAGTGGTGATAGTGATTGGATAAAAATGGAAAATACTACTCTTAATTATATACCTCAAGAAATAACTATGAATAGTGATACTACTAACACAACATTAAAGACTTTTGATACTATATCTGATAACGAACCTATAAAATTAATAGATAATAATAATGTAATACACACACAATCAAGTGGAACAGTTACAACTGATATACTATACTTAACTAAATTCTGGAAGCAGAATGTATATACAACTACAGGAGTAAGTAATCCTTTGGGAACTTGGACTACAGACAGTAATACATTACCAGATACATTAATTTATTCTCAAGCCATTATTACTAAAAGTAGAGTGTATTTATTAGGCGGTTATGGTAGTAATGGTAGAGTTTCTACAGTATATACAGCACCCATAAATTCTGATGGCACTTTGGGTGCTTGGACTACAGATAGTAATTCCTTGCCAGGTGTTTTATCTAAATCTCAAGCTATAGTTACTAAAAGTAGGGTTTATTTATTGGGTGGTCTAAATAACAATGGTGGAGTTTCAGCTATATATAGTTCACCTATAAACACAGACGGAACTTTAGGTGCTTGGACTACAGATAGTAATACACTTCCAGACAATATATATTTTTCACAAGCTATAGCTACTAAAAGTAGAGTTTATTTATTGGGTGGTAGAAATGACAATGGTAAAGTTTCCACTGTATATACAGCACCTATAAATTCTGATGGAACTTTAGGAACTTGGACTACAGATAGTAATTCTTTGCCAGACAATATATATATTTCACAAGCTATAGCCACTAAAAGTAGGGTTTATTTATTAGGTGGTATTAATAGTAGTAGTGGTGTAACTTCTACAATCTATACAGCACCTATAAACACAGACGGAACTTTAGGTGCTTGGACTACAGATAGTAATTCATTGCCAGGTGTTTTATATGGCTCTCAAGCTATAGCCACTAAAAGTAGGGTTTATCTATTGGGTGGAAGTGATAATAATAATAATGCAGTTTCTACTATATATACAGCACCTATAAATGATGATGGCACTTTAGGTTCTTGGACTACAGATAGTAATACACTTCCAGCTGGTGTATATTTTTCTCAAGCTATAGTTACTAAAAGTAGAGTGTATCTATTGGGAGGCTGGAATGGAAGTGTTAAAGTATCTGCAATCTATACAGCACCCTTTTCTGATGGTTGGGAAGTAATAAATGGCTGTGGATTAGATATATATAATATAGATATATCACCATCTAATTTAACATCTCCACCTTCAAAAGCTTTCTATGACCATAAACCTGAAGTATATGCTGATATATCTACTTCAACAACTATGAATTTTACACAATTAAATTGGCTTCAAGAGACTTATGATGGCACTAAATTTACAGCTAAATATGATACTTTAAATAAACAAGGCAGATATGTTCAAAGGAAAATAGTAGCTAAAAAAGGAACTGTTGTAAAAGAACCCTTTACAAGTGATATGTATAAGGAATATTAAAGTATGCTAATAGAAAATATAAAACAAGTTAGTAATATGTATCTTAAAAAAGAAATTGTATATAAGCCTAAAACTTTAAAGGACAAAGCTGCGATTAAAATGGATGCTAAAGAAAATTTAGTAATAAAGGTTAATTCTGTTCCTTTAGATGGTGACTATATATCACTATCTTATATAAATGCAATAGTTAATTTAGCTAATTTTAATTTTAATAAGTTCATTGCAAATGGTATGTCTAATAGCGATGCTTATAAAAAAGCATATAAACAAACTATTTCTTGGAAGGGTGCTGATAATAAGATACATAATATACAAATAGAAACTTTGGTTAAGGCTTTGGAACGGATAATGAAAGAAACATCTAAAATAATAGGTATAAAATAAATACCTTTACAAACTTTTGAAGGAGGTTAGTAATGGATTATTCAAAAATCTTTGGATTGGTAATGGCTCTTGTTGTTGAAGCAAAGCAGGATATGGAAGATAAAAAGGTAACTATTAGTGAATTAATAGACTTGGTAAAAACTGCCGTTGATAAATTAGGATTGGGGGATAAGGTTGTTATAGACCTTAATAAGGATGATAAATAATGGCTCATAGATATTTTTCTATGTTTCTTTATCTTGGAGTTAGAAATGAAACATGCATTTAAATCAAAAACCATTTGGGGAGCTATCATAACATTGATAGCCTCCTCTATTATCTATTTAAAATCTAATAGTCCTGAAACTGATTACTTTGCATTGGTAAATATGTTAGGGGCAGTATTTTCAATAATCGGTAGAATTTATGCAAAAGAGGAAATCTATTTTTTAAAAAAGAAACACAAGGAGAATAAAGAATGCTAAAAAATATATTATCAATAGGGAACTTCCTTGTAAGTATTTTTAAAAGAGTTATAAATATAGAGAGGCAAAAGAAAGATGAAAAAACTGAAGAAGAACTGGCTAATTTACTTAATAGCCCTTTGGATAATGACAAGTTGCACAACGATAAATAATAAGTCAGTTCCTGTCCAATTTTATAAAATAAAAGCTCATTATATAGAAAAAGGTGAGCCTGCTCCTTTTGATGGTATTTTATTAAATCAATATACTTTTGATAGCCTCAAAAACCAATTAAAGGAGTGTAAAAAAATTGTGCGAGGTAAATAATAAAGATATATTTGAAATCAAAAATGCACTATCCGAATTAACAAAGGACTTTGCTGTTATGAGTAATAATATAGAAAGGCAAAGTGAGATTATAGATAAACTTACTATTAGTTTTGAGAGACTATCAATTGTTATTGAAAGAACTGATGAGAATACTAAAAAGATTGATGCATTAAATCGGAGGGTTGAGGAAGTATTTAGCAACGGCACAAAGCATTGTCCCACAAATTTTAATAGATTGGACACTATGGAAAAAAGACTTGAAAAATTAAATGGTTACTTAATTGGTGTTTTAATCGCAATTGCAATGCAATTGCTTGCAATATTTGTATATTTAGTAGAAAAACATTTGGTATAATTACTTATCTTCTATTGCGTGTTTATAACCATGTATAAAAGAACTTATATAATGGAATTTAATTATTTGTATAATTTCAGTATCTACTCTATGAGTGATTAATAATTTCTCTATATAGCTCCAATGTTCTCTTGCTAAAGTTTTTGCTCTTTCTAACTGCTCATTATTCATCTTCATAATATTACCTCCTGTTTAAATTTCTTCTTTCTATTTCATCTATTTCTTTTGATATTTCTTCAAATGTTTTATTGGCTATTTTTGATTGTATTTCATAGAACAGCGAGCGGTTTTTTAATTTAATATCCTTTATAAACCAATCCTCTAAATCTTTTTTCTTTTCATAATAACTTTTTTTAGCAGTATCCTTTGCTCTTTTTATTTTAAGATATGCAGAAACATTATCCATTTCTACCTTTGAAATATTATATTTCTTTTCTAAAACAACTCTAATTCTTGACCATACACTTAAATCTTCAATACCAAAATCCTTTAATATAGAAGTAGGAGTTTCCTTATTATGTAGCCATCTTTCAATTATAGCTTCATATATTTTATTTGTTATTAAATCTGTCCAGTTTTTATTTTTATTTTTATATTTTTGTATATTAGATAAAATAGTATTTTTTACAACATGATATTCCCTGGCAATTTTCTTTATTGGTAATAAATCATTGTAATATTTTATAATAAGTTCCTTTTGCATTTTATCACTTATTAATCTTTCTCTCATAACTTACTCCTTTTTTAAAAATAAAGTGGGGACAAGCCCCACCGAAAAAGAGGTAAAGACAGTTCAAACCCAACAGCACCCTATATTTTTATACTATTTAAATCCTGGTAATTTCCATCATAGCCTTCTGTATCATTATGCTTGAAGAATAATATTTCAGCAATGCCATAATTAGCATAAATCTTTACTGGATTGCTTCCAAGATTTGCTATTTCAATAGTTAAATATCCTCTCCAACCAGCATCAATAGTTGTAATATTTGCAAATACTCCTAATCGTGCATAGGTTGATTTTGTTAAAGCAATTGCAGATACATTATTTGGTAAGTTTATATATTCCTTTGCTTTGGCTAATACAAACTTATTAGGCTTCAGTATAAAGAAATCTCTTTTTACTTCTCTAAATGATTTGTTTGTAAAAGATTTTTTCATAGGGTCAAAAACAGTATGAGACTTAAATGGATATTTAAAGATATTGTCTAATCTCAAAGTATATCCATTTGGCTCAAGTCCATAGCTAATTTCACATTTTACTTTGTCAACACAAGGCTCTACTAAATTAAGCTCTTTAATTTCAGCACCCGTTAACAGCATAAATACCTCCTAAAATTTTATTGAATTTAAATACTTTATAATAGCATTGTAAGTAATATTTCTGAACTTTACTCTCTTTTCAGAGACAACCCTGTTGAAGTAATACTTATCAATTTTAATATTTGATATTTCATATATTTCATTTATAATTTCCTGTATTCCTTTACCACTTTCATTCAATAATCTTTCTAATCGTGTAGCTAAAGTATCATCATATACTTCATTCTTTTTAATACCTAATTTGAAATCTTCTTCTTTATTTAATTCATATCCATATAATTTACAGAAATTGTAAAATGGAATATAGATATAGGCAAAGGCAGTTTTCTTTTTATTTCCTTTAGCTACGAAGTTTTTCATTTGATAATATCTAAAAGAAGTTCCATATAGCTTATTTACTTCATCCATAATCTCTTTTAACTTTAGATTTTTCTCCTTTCTTAATTTGTTAATACAATTTTTTAAATTTACTATGTAGTATAAATCTTCAGTATAATCAAATTTCCAAGCAGAAAATAAATCACCAATACCATCCAAACCATTTTTATTAGCTATGTTTTCTAATATAGTTTCTATTTCTGCAGTATTATAACCCTGCTCTTTTAATAAGAGCCTAAAATTGCTTAATAGTTTAGTAGTTAAGTCTTTCATCTTCCTATTAATTTATCTATTAGTCTTTCTAAACTTGCTAAAGGAACTGACCCTATAGTCATATCTAATACCCTATCCATATCATCTACAATAGTAACAGCTGGAATGCTTCTAATGCCATATTTAATACTATCTTCATAGTTTTTCTCAACATCCACTTCTAAAAATTTTAATTTATTTTTGTATCTTTTCTTTAATACTTTAAATCTTTCTTTCATTAAATCACAACCAGCACAATTCTCACCTGTAAATAATATAACCTGCATACTAACCTCCTATTGTTTTTCTCTTAAAACTTCAAGTTCTAATAATTGTTTTTTAGCTTTTCCAAGAGTTTGTTTGCTGATATGTAAGATTTCTGAAAGCTCATTAAAATCTACTTCTCCGTTGTTTTCAATATAATGCATTCCTTTTAATTCAAGAAAATAGACCAGTATCAGTTTAGTAGTTGGTAAGAAATAAGGGTCTGTTAAAATATTCATAAGCAAATCTTTCTTTAACATTTTTAACTTCTCTGTTTTCTTACTCATTTATTTACTCCTATACCTACTTCAAATATAGATTTTAATGCAGAACATTTAATAATAAATTGCTCTAACTTTAAGCACCTGTTTATCCAACCACACCTATATCTTTTTTGAGGATTTCTTATATACCATTTCTTTCTTTCTATTTCAAACATCTCTGGAAGAAATATATTATCTTTGAATTTGTTATATACTCCTTCTGTAAGATTTCCCCATTTACCATCAGGTTCTAATTCAGAGCCAGTAAGATTATTTAAAGCTCTTTGTAAAACCCTGATAGCTTCTTTAGGTTTTGAATTAAAAGAAAAATCAAAGAAGAAAATATCAAGGGGGTATTTAAGATTATAAGGCATATAAGAATGATAGAGTTTGGTATAAACTTCTATGATTTTTTTATTTAGCTTCTCTTGATTGTGGACAACTTCTAATATTTCATTATAGTATTCTGGATAATATTTCTCTGTAATTCCAAATATGGTTTTACCAGCAGGGTCTTTTTTATCATAACCCATACCTTCTATTTCATAAGCTATGTATAAAAATATAGTTTCAGGCTTACAGACCATCAACAACACCTCCTACTTGGTTTTCTATCAAAGCCTCTACAAACATTTGAACATCATCTAAAGTTTCTATACAGCCCTTGTAATACATTTCTAATAATTGATTTTCATCACCACCATAGCTATCATATTTTATTAAAACACGCACTCTTAAATCTTTTATATAGTCCTTAACTCTTTCAAGGTCTTCAGTATTCATATAACCCCCTAATCTAAAATATCATCCATAAGTGGAAGTTCATAAATCCATTTACAGAAATCTCTCCATTCCTGCAATCTATGATTTTTTCTTTGATAATATATGTTCTTAAGCTGTAGATAATTAGTAGTCATATACATTTTTAATGTAAACCCAAGTGGAAGATTAGCAAGTAAAGTATTAAATGATAAATCAGATTTTGATATGTTGTAATCATCATATAGTTTTATAAGCCTGCTCTTTATGCCATCATCAATATTAGGTGGCAAGTTATCAAAGAAAAAATCTGAATTAGATAATGAATGCATTTTACTTGTTGACATAACAATATCAATAAAATGATATCTTTGTAATTCTATAATGAAATAATGTGGAGCTTTGAGCATAAAATTTACTGTTATACCTTTTAAATAGCTATCGTGCCCAGAACAAGGTTTTTGAGAACCTAATCTAATTGCTAAACTTGGATTGTATTTTTCCTTATAATAAGATAATCCTATACTGCTAATGCACCTATCTAAATTTGAAACTGAAGTATTACTAATCTCAATCATTTAAATCTCCTTTTTCTAATAATACTTCATTTAAAATATAGTTTTCTAATTTACATACTCTATTTATCCAGCCACATCTAAATCTTTCATCTTTAAGATTTAGATAATAAAACCTTCTCTTTATAGAGAAATATTGAGCCAGCTGAAATCCATCTTTTTCATTTAGCTTTTGCATATACTTTAAAGTTTTATCATCTAAAATTCCTGTTGTATCAACTTTTTTACGAAGGAACTTGTTTATTGTTTTTTGTAATAAAGCTATAGCGTGTTTGTTATTTGAAATCCATAAATCAAAGTAATGATAATTTAAAGGATAAGGGAGCAAGTTAGCCTTGCTCCTTGCATATTCATTACGATACCAGTTTAAAACAAAATCCAAAGCTTCATCATCATAGATACTATCAAAAGCTAATTGAGAGGTATCAACTGGCACTCCATAAAATCTGTTTCCCTTTATTTTATTTTCAAAATTAGTAATCTGGAACTTAAAAAATTTCTCTGTATTCATTTTAACTCCTTTAAACTTTATTTATTTCATTAACCACCTGTAATCCATTTACATTCTTACTCATCCTATTTCTTAACTTCTTAAAAAATCTCATCTTTAGTTTGTATTTTGGATTTGTTTTATCTGGCTGACCTGTTAATCCATTAAAAAATGGTCTGGATTTTTCATAGACAAAATGTAACCTACCAATGTTTTTTAACCTAATGGTTGCTGGAGCTGTTCTACATATTTCTACTAAAGCATCACCCAACATTTCCATCACTTCATCAATGTTGTCATACTTTTGATTTCCATATTTCCTCATAATAGACCTAACCTCTTTCCAGGAATAAACCTTGCCTTCCTTCATTTTGTCGCCCATAAACAACCTCCTTTTAAAATAAATTTATTTGGATTATTAACTGAAAGTATAAACCTGCCAATATTTATAGCATCTGCAATGTTATCATTTTTTATTTCCTTGTTTAAAAATTCAGAAGCTGAAACTTTACTTAAAAGTTTTCTATCTTTTCTTTTAATTTTATTATCTGTTTTTAGTATTATTGATTGCCAGCTATTAGCTGGTATTTCATAGATAGCTTTACAACCTTTTAAGAAAGCCAGGGTTTCTATAATAGCTCTTACTTTTACTAACATAGCAAATGATTTAGCATTGAAAGACATATATTGAGTTTCAACAGCTATACTAAATTCATCACCAACACTTTCAATGAGCTGCATTATTTCAGATATAGTTGTTTTAACCACACCATATTCAGTGCAATTGATTTCACTATCAAATATGGCATAACCACAAGAATTTGAAGCAGGGTCAAATGCAATTAATTTCATTTAAATCTCCTTTCTAATCTTCTAATTCTTTCATTTCTGCCCAGTTTTTACCAAATGAAAAATCTGAAGCAATAGGATAAGTAATTTCTACATTAAAGTATTTTTTAATATACTTTTTGCTTAATTCTTCCATCGCAATTTTTGTTAGCTTTTGTGCTAACTTCAACTTATCCTCCTTTACAAATCCATACATAGCATCGTGAACCAAAAACAAGGTGTAAATATCATTGTCTATTCTATACTTTTTAATCAGATTTTGCAAGATAATTTGTGAGATTAAATTTAAATCAGATGAAAATGATTGAATAGGGAAGTTAATAGCCTGTCTTTCTGCTTCACTTCTTAAGAAATTATCATCACTATTTATAAATGGAAGATGTCTTCTTCTGCCTAAAGGACTTTCAACATAGCCATACTTTCTTGCAAAGTTAATTGTTTTTTGATGCCATTCTAAAATCTCTGGATATGCTTTAAAAAATTTCTCTCTCATTCTTGTAGCTTCTTCTAAACTCATTATTACACCATAATCATTTTTTGCTACTCTTTGAAATGTTTTGGCAGAAGCTCCATATAAAAATCCAAATCCTATAGCTTTGGCTGATTGTCTTTGTTCTTTTGTAATCTTATCAAACGGTATTCCTAATACAAGATTTGCTGTATTTTTATGTAAATCTATTCCATTATTAAGAGCCTTCATAATTCCTTTACAATTAGAAATCCATCCCATTATTCTTAATTCTGATTGTGATAAATCTCTATCAAAGAAATAGTATCCTTCAGGAGCTTCAAATACTTTCTTTATATACTCACTAAATTTTCCTCTTTGTGGAATGGTTTGTAATGTAGGATTTGCTATTGTTAACCTGCCAGTTTTTGTAGTAGTAAATAATGTATGAGGATACATTTTGCTATCTTCTGGATTTATGCTTTTATAAATCTGTTTAAAATATGTATTTAAAATCTTGGTAGCTTTCTTCCATATAAGTAGATTTTTAACAAACCCTGATTTACTTTCAAAATTTTTAAGATGAGCTTCAGTGGTTGTTGGCTTTCTTGTTTTTTCAGTAACCTCAAATGGTTTAAATTTCAATCCATCTTTATGTTCAAATAAATAATCCACTATTAAAGCACTTCTGCTTAAGCTTAAATTATCCTTGTATTTTTCTATAATAGATTGTGGTAGATATTCTAAAGCTTTACTATGCAGTTCATCTGCTATTTTCTTAAGCTCATTTTCAGTTTGTTTTACTTTCATAATGTTTATGTAAAATCCTCTTCTTTCAATGAATGAATAAATTGTTTGAGCTTTATAAATTAGATTTAGATAGTAATTAAGTAATCTTAGATGTTTCTTTAATATATCTCTCAAAGTTATATAACTTCTGAAAGTTGCGTCACTATCAACTCCATTATACCTAATTAATAAATCTCTATCAGCTGTTTCTAATGTTGTTCTCTGTCCTTCAGCTACATCTTTAATATGCAGCATTTTTCCATATCTTGAAGCTACTTCTTCAAGGTTATATGGCTGGCAGTTTTCTTCATTTATTATATGAGCCATAGTCAATACATCGTGAACTGGCTGTTTAACTTCAAATCCAAATTTAGCAAAAGTAAATATTTCTTCAAAAGGTCTGCTGGCTACAACTTTAATAGCATTTGAAGTAAGGATTTTTTTAACCCATTTAATTTTAGTTCCAATATCTTTATCAAATATTATTACATAGGATTTGCCAGCTTCTATAGAAAATGCCATAGATAGAATTTTAACATTGCTATTAAAAGCAGTTAGTCCATTTGTCTCATAATCAAAGGCAATGATTTTAGCTTTAGCTATTTTATCTATATCATCTTCTTTAGCTTCTACATAATTATCTGTATTAATACCTTTGTAATTATACCCTTTATCTATAAATACCTTAATAGCTTTAAAAGTATCTATCCATAATTTTTCTGGCTTGGTCATTTCAAAGGAATTTTTAGTGAGGCTCTTTAAACTAACTCCATTTCTTAATGCATAGGAAGGATGAATAGATATTAATACCCAGCAATTAAATTCATCACTCCAGAAAAACCTGCCAGATTTTGATAGTATTTTATTACCATCTTTAATAATTTGTTTAGCAGCTGTTGAACCAAAGGCAATTATTAATTTTGGTTTTATAATTGATATAGCTTTTTCTAAAAAAGGTCTGCAATGTTTAAGAGCTTGTGTTAAATTCTTTTTGTCATTATCAATAATCTTGCACTTTACTGCATTTAATATTGCAACATCTTTTCTACTTACATTGGATACATAATTTAATGTTCCAAACAGCAGCTTACCACTTCTACCTATAAAAGGTTTTTTGTATCTTACTTCTGTTTCAGCAGGAGCTTCTCCTACAATTACAATTTTAGCATTCTTATTTCCTACATAAGGGACTTTAATACTATTCCTAAATGGGCAATCCTTACATCCCATAACTACCTCCTATTCAATACCTGCATTTCTTACATAAATAGTTAACTCACCTAATGATTGAAGAACTTTTGATACATAATTCTTACTATTACCACAATACATTAATAGAGCTTTTCTCAAAGAACCTTTATTTATTTTTAAAATATCATTAAATATGAACTGACCTGCCATAATATTATTGTAAGGATTAAATAAATCTCTAACATTATTTATAATGCCAGCTTCTTTTAATTGCTTTATATGAGATTTAGTTGGAAGTATTTGCATTAATCCAATAGCTCCCAATCTATTATAAGCAGTTATGTTGAAATTGCTTTCATTTTTTATAATTGCAGCAAACAGTAAAGGATATTTTGTTTTAATCAAAATACCTGCAATGTAATCTGCTTGTTTTAAGCTACATCTAAATGAATTATTATAAATCCACCTGATAAATTTATCCTTGTCTATTCTTTTAATGTATATTTTTTTATACTTTATAATAACATTCTGTTTTATTTTTGTATGCTCTTTAGATATTGGAGTAACAATTAAAACAACTATTGCTAAAATAAAAATTGAAAGATAAATTAAATCATATAAATTTAGCTTCTTCATACTATCTCCTTTTTTTACTTTTTATATTAAAACATACTTCTCTTGCTGGACAATTTCTTGCAACTATTGAATTTTTATCAGGACATATTCTTGAACCTAATTTATCAACTTTTAAGATATGGACAAATCTATTCATTTCTCTAACAAAATCCATATCTTTAGTTACTTTAAATACTTTTATAGGGTCTTTTGTATGTTCTTTACATACATAGATAATAAAGCCATACTTATTATTTAGTTTAGTATCCTTCAGCATTTTTCTATTTTTAGAAGCTAACCATAAATATGTTTTTACTTGTGATTGATGATTAAGTAGTGGAAATTTAAGATTTTCAAAATCCCTTTTATTCATAGATTTTATTTCATATATGTGAGAGTATTCAGATATAGCACTATTATACATAATTAAATCTACATTGCCAACTATTAATAAATCATCAGCAATCTTATAAGTCAAATTTACCTGCCTTTTTCTTAATTTAGCACCACAATTAGGACAAGTAAGTGTTGCTCTTGATATATTTGCTATAGTTTCATATCCACAATTAGTGCATAATAACCTGCCAAATATTTCTGTAGAGCCTATTCTTCTAAAACTTGTTATAACCATTTTCTCTATTGATAGTCCTATACCAAATGTAACTGCAAAAGAATTTGGCAATTCAACACCTTTAGACATATCTGGTCTAACTTTACGGTGTCTTACATAAAACACAAATCTTGGACAAGTAAAATAAGCACTTGAAGCATGAATTATTAACTTATCCACACCATCATCCTTTCGTGTATTTCCTACATTAAACACATACCTGCGTAATCCATTATACAAAATTCCCTTGATTTGATTTACCTCATTTCCATACATCATAAATTTCCTTTGTTATTAAATAAATTGGATACAAATATGACATTCTTCTTAATTTAGCATAAGCTCCTCTTTCCCATACATCATATTTTACTTCTATAAAAATATTATATCTTGGCAAAAAGAAATCTGGTAGATACATATCTTTGTCCAACATTAAAGAATATTTTTCATATTCATAAGCTATTCCATTTTTATCAAAAAATTCAGCTATCTTTAATTCTATTTCACTTCTTCCACCAACAGCAAAGTTTGTAATATTATCAAAAGCTCTTAATCCATTTAATCCATCTTCAGTAAAAAGTCTGGCAAATAATCTTGGGTCAACAGCTTTGTCTCTAAAAAATTCCTTTAAACAATCTGCACTACATACCATAGGAGTATGAGGCATTCCTTTAAAATTTTTAACCTCAAATGAATTACCACAACAAGCACATCTTACTAACATACTATTCTCCTTTCGATATAATTTCTACTAACTTATCATATACTTCAAAATACTCCTTTGGATAAGTTGAAAAATATTCTATAACTCCATCCTTTGTTGTTATGTCTTTTCCTACACTGTAATATTTGCCTTCTTTTTTAATCAATCCATATTTAATTCCATAGATAGCTACAGGTTTTGCATTGTTTACTTCACCAACATTACCTAACAAAGACATCCTAAATGCACCACTTCTATAAGGTAGGATACCTGTTATTTTTGATTTCTCAATTTTAAATCCTATTTCTATCCATTTTGAAGCTTTAGTTTCATTAGCTTCATCCTTACTTTTTCTATAAAATCTTATGTCTAAACCTGCTACAAATTCCTGAAAGTAACCTCCAGCTTTTTGTGTTTGTGCACCAAAAACTCTCGCACCAACTTTAGCTCTTTCTTGGTTAATTAAAATACAAGCTAATGGTCTTTCAGTTTTCCTTGCTATTGATACAATAGGTATCAATTTTCTTAATAGTTTATTTATCAGTTTTGCTTGTAATCCAACAGTATCATCACTGGCTGATTTATCAATATCATTTGTTGGTATCATCTCTGCTAAACTATCAACAAATATAAATCCAACCTCATCTTGTTTAGCTAATTCTACTGTATAATCAACTCCCTGCTCACCAAAATCAGGATTAACAACTAATATTCTATCCATATCTTTTTCATCTACAAAATTACTAACCCATTGTTTATCAAAGCTATCTTCAAAATCAATATAAGCTATGTATTTATCAGGATATTTTCTTAAAAAATTTCCCATTATTTTTAAAGAAACAGCTGTTTTACCAGATGAATATGAACCATGAAAGATGGAGAACTTCCATAAAGGAAGTCCTCCGCCAGTGAGGGCATCAAAAACGAAGATGGAGGATGGTATTCGGGGGAGTATTGAGGAGGGATATTGAGAAGCTTTTTTAATATTTATTAGTTTAGTATCCAATTTCATTTTTTATCTCCATTACTCTATCTTCTATATACTTTGATATGTAATCTTCCATAGCTTTTCTAACCTTGTTTACATCCTTTGCTTTAGCAGGTATAGTTAATCCAAATGAGATTTTACTACTTTCATAATTTCCTATATTAACTGTTGCATGCTCTGTTAAACTAATTTCTATAATAGTATCCTCACCTACAAAATCCTTTAAAGATTTCTTTGCCATAACTACCTCCTATAAATTTTAGTTTCAGCTTTGATATTGTTATAAAATCTTCTTCTTTTATAAGAAAATGCCAGTATAGGCTCTACATTTTCATCTACTATATCAATAACCAAAGGCTGCTTTTTTAAATCTGACTTTCTTGTAATCCTACCAACAGCCTGCTCAATATCTGTTCTTGGAGTTGCAAAGATTAATGTATCTAATTCAGGTATATCCATACCTAAACCTGCTACTTGATATGTTCCTAAAACAACCTGCTCATTAAGATTTTCTTTTTTATCACCAATAGCCCAACCATGTTTAATAGGGTGTAATAATGTTGAAATCGCTTGCAGTTGTTCTAATCTATCTGATAATACCAGGACTTTTCTGTCTTTATTGACTGCTTTGTTTATAAGATTGACTATTAATTTATTTCTATTTGTATCTCTTGATACTGTATTTAAAAATCTTGATAATAAAAATTTACCATATCCAAAGAAATTATGAGGATTATATCTCTTTGTATTAACAACCATAACTACTTTTAGTTTAGCCTGCTTTCCAGTATCATTATTTATCTGTGTTCCTATATGAAATCTAAAAACATTTTCTGTTCCATCTTTTCTTCTTGGTGTTGCTGATAGCATTAATCTATATCTATCCCAGAATTTAGGAGCAACAGTGCTAAATGTTTTTGCACCTAACAAATGCCCTTCATCATAAATAGTCAATCCAAACATTTTATAAATATCTTCAGGATATTCTTTTTCAGCAAGACTTTTTAACATACCTATTACAATAGGTTTACCTTCAACTTTGATAGTGCTTCCTTGTATTATGCCTATATCATCTTTTTTTAATCCTGTAAAATCCTGTATTCTTTCTATCCACTGCTTCATTAATAAAGTTGTAGGAACAATAACTAATGTTTTATACGGGGTGTTAACTGCAAATTTTAAAGCTACTACAGTCTTTCCAAATCCTGTTTTAGCCTGCAGAATTCCTCCTGAATTATTTTTATAATGCTTTAACATATCTTTGAAAATTTCTTTTTGATAATCTCTTAAATTTATATTATCAGCTATTGTATAATTTTCCCATTTATTACAATTATCTGGCAATCTTTTAGCTAATGCTCTCGGAACTTCAAATTTATTATTACTGATTTTATTGTATAAAACAAGAGTATGCTTTACTTTACCTTCATAATCAACTGCTCTTATCTTAAGTAAATTTAAAAAAGAGGACGGTGGATTTTTCACCACCGCCATATTTCTTACTTCCAAAAACTCCATAAAAACCTCCTAAACTTTTCCTTTAACTGGCAAAGACTAAATCTCAACATCCACATCTCCCACATCATCTATATCTCCTACATCAATCTCTATATCTTCATCGTCAATTTCATCTTCATCCTCAACTTCTTTTTTAACTTTCTTTGGTTTAGGTTTTTTAGCCTTATTTGGTTTAGGTGCTTTTTTATTTTTAGGTTTTACTTCTTCAACTTCATCTTCTTCATCATCAATTTCAACATCTTCATCTTCTTCAACTTCAATATCTTCATCTGTAGCTTCATCTTCTAAAGCTTCATCTAATATTTCATCATCAGTATCAATATCTTCTATTTCATCACTGCCAAGTTCTTCAGTTACAACAAATCCCCAAGCTTCATACTGCTCTTTAGTAGGTGGTGCAAGTATCTCTAAATAGTTTAAAGGTTTAGCAGCGTCCTCACCTATCTTTTTCCAGCTCTTTATTCTTCCAATGTATTCAAAATGTGTTCCAGTATTAGGCTCTTTTGCACCATATCTTTTAACTTCAAAAACTCTGCCAACTAAAGAGCCATATTTTTCTTTTAAATCAGCTATGATTTGTATTACTTCTCCTTTTGCTGGGAATAATTTTTTAACATTTTTGTATTTCTTACCATTTACTTCAAATTCTCTTGTATCAATTATTGTGTAATGAGCAGTCCAAGTAGGATACAATCCAGCATCGCATAATGGACAAGGCTTAACATCCTTTACACAAGTTGCAAAGTTATTCCATTTATCCCTCCATTTAAACTGGTGAATATCACAGTAAAATCCATCATCATCCACAAAGATTATTTTAGCTTTCTCACCTGTTTTTAACCAAAACCTCCCAACTTTGTTTCTGTTAAGCTCAATTTCCTTTTTCCTATCCTGTGCCTTTTTCAATCCTTCATTTCCTTTAGCATACCAAGACATAAAAACCTCCTTAAAAAAGTTTCTCAAACTTACTGATTAGTTTATACTTTTTAGACACCCTTGTCAAGTAAAAATTTTAATAGGTTCATACCACAGTGAAATCGATTGCAAAGCCTTATCCAGCAAACCTTTTTCATAAAGTTCAGCTGGGTCTTTGCATCCAAAATAATCCCTTACATAGTAAACATCCACAACTTTTATCACCTCCCTTACTACTTTATTAAAGAAGTTCCTGCCACTTTCATCATCATCAAAAAACAAAACCAAAGCATTTGGCAGCTTCTTTAATGTTTCAATTTGTGATTTAGATGGTTCACCACTTACACCCCAAACATTATTAATACCAAACTGGTTCATAAGCATTACATCTCTTTCACCCTCCACAATATAAAGTATGTCTTCCAAATCATAAAATTGCATACCATAAAAAATTCCAGCTTCTTTAAAATGTCCTTCTGTATAAAATAATCTATCAGCTCTGTATTTAATTCCATAAAGTAAATTATCTTTACCATAAAAAGGTAGTATAATCATATTGTTATATTCTTTGACATTGTATTTGTTCAATATATTGAACTTGATATGTTTCCAATCGTGAGTAATATTTGGGAATACATCAATAGCATAATCATCAAGTATTAAATTTGATTTAGTTTCATTTACAGGATTTATGAGTTCTACATTTTCATATTTGTTTATAAACTTTCTTAACTTATCAAAGCTTCTGTTATAAACCATTTCAAGATTATGAGGAAGGCTCATTAATCTACCTTTAACACCACAGCTAAAGCAATGATAAACAGAAGGATTTGTTAAACTAATTGAAAAAGATGGATTTCTATCAACGCCATTTTTGTGATAAGCCTTTGCAAATGGGCAGCTTCCCATTACATAATCACTTCCAAATCTTAATTTTTTAGATTTAAAATACCTAAAAATCTTTTCAATATACTGTCTATTCATAATCTACCTCACTAAAATCCATTCTTTCCCAATCCCAGTTTATTGTAAATTTACCTGCTCCTCCATCTCTACTACCAATAATTTCAATGGTTCTGGTTGTATCACTATCACTTGGCTTTAATAAAGCTATACCAACAGAAGCTAATTGAGAAATTGCATCTGATAATCCAATGTTTTCAAATCCTTTGTCTGAAATCTCATCAGCTTTTCTGCTTATGTTTCTGTTAAACTGATATGAAGCAACAATAGGAATTTGCAAATCCATAGCCAGATATTTTAATTGCTCTGCAGTATAAGTAACTAATTCCCATTTAGCATTAAATCTTCTATTTGCTCTTAATAAATAAGCTCCATCAATATAAACAATGTCTGGTCTGTATTGCTTTACAATGTATTCAACTTCTTTTATAGAAGTGCTAAATTTACCATCAACAAGTTTGTAATTTTCTGGGTTTATTAAAGTATCAATTTCTTCTCTCAAATTATATTCTGTAAATGAAGATAATCTTCCTTTTGTAATAGAATTCTTATTTACTTTAAATTCCATACCTAATAACCTATCAGCTATTTCAATAGCTGGCATTTCTAAACTAAAGAATAAAACTTTATTACCTGTATGATAGGCTTTTCTACTCATATAGATTAAAATAGCTGACTTACCCATTTTAACCCTTGCAACTACAGGATAGAAATTACCTTTTGTAAATCCATTTATGGTATCATCTAAAGTTTTCCAGCCTGTTGTAATACCTATCAGCTGCTTTATACGGTGTTCTGAAGATAAATTTAAGGACAACTCTAACAGCTCTTTAAAATTAAGAAAGTTATCCTGCATATCAATTTGCATACTTTTAACTTCATCCACAAGATTATCAAAAATATTAACTACCTTGTCTATTTTATTTTTTGATAGTGCTTTATTTATCTCACCAATATTTTCCAAGATAAGATTTTTTGTAAATCTTCTATTTATTTTATCAAGATAGTATTCAATAGGTTCTTTAGGCAAATTCTCAACTGTTAAATTATTATCAGCAATAAATGTTTCCGTGTTAGGAAATGAATTATACTTGCTAACAAAATTTACAATGTAGTAATAGAGCTGCAGCTCATTATCAACAAACAGCTTTTTATTAAGCTTTGATAAAGCTTTGAAATCGCTTTCACTTACTATCCTTAACAATAATTCAGCACCAATTGTTAACATACTTTCACCTCACTTCAATAATCAATGCAAAATTTTCTGCATATTTATACAAGGGTGTATCACCATACAGCTTTTCAAAATAATCAATGTTTACCACAGGCAATACAGTAAACTTATTGTTGTTTACTCTTTGTATAATTAATGAAGCTATATGATTTTTATACATAGGTGTAATTGCATCAGAATTTATAGCCATAATTATAAAACTATTTGGCAAATAGATTTCATCATAGTAATTAGTTAAATCAATTTCCAGGTAAGTGTTCTTATGTTTGTATAATTTCCTTAATGATTTGGCATATTTCCTGCTTGTTTCATACAATTTAACAGGGTTAATCATAGCGTGAAAGATTATTAATCTCTTATCATCATTTTTAACCATCTCCAAAAATTCCATAACTTACCTCCTCAAATCCTCTATACTCAAAAGTAAGGGGTCTATTTGAAGACTTTTTAATAAAAATGTATAATTCATCGAATTTGAGTATAAAACTCAATAGAGGGCAAATATACCCCCTTGTAGTCGATTTCAACATTTTAATCTTCTCCTTCCAAGAAAACTGACTTTAAACCTTTTTTAGTATTACCATCCATCTTCTCTTTTGATATTACCACAAGAGCAGTAAAGTTTCCAGCAATAAATTTAAGTTGAGGAATAGGCAAACTTTTAGCTTTAAAGAATTTACTTTGATAATAACTCCAATTCATTACAACATCCTCAATGAATTTAGCATAATCAATATCATTTTCATCACACATCTTTTTAATCTCTTTTACTATCCGCTGATTTGCTAAACTCATACTTTCTCTTACACCAAACTTCTCTTTCAAATACTTGTTAAACACATTCAGCAACATTTTAGCATTTCCTTTTTTGATTTTTTTGTTTACATTCATTTTGCTATTAACCTGATTTTTAATCAATTCTAAATCAACCATTAAATCACCTCCAAATAAGTTTTGTAATTTACATAAATAACTAAATCACTGGCACAAAAAGAAAAATAAAAAATCTTAAACAATCTTGCTGCTCTTACAGAGGTCTTCTTCTTCTCTTCTTCTTTAAACACCTCAATGTCAAAATTTCTTTTTAAGAAATTTTCATAGGGTGGTGGGTGGGGTAGTAAGATTTTAAAGAATTTTATAAATTTATTTATAAAAGATTTTAAAATCTTATAATATGTTCGGGGTGTCCCTTTTGCACCCGAAGGGGGTCTCGAGGTATCCCTTTTGCACCCAGAAGGGTGGGTCGAGGTATCCCTTTTGCACTCGGGAGGTATCCCTTTTGCACCCAAAACAGGGGTCGAGGTATCCCTTTTGCACCCAGCTGCTCCTTCTATGACATCACAGGTGCTTTGCATTCGTTTTTCAAATTTAAGGGTGTTCTCTTTTATACCGATGGTATGAATACGAACAGAAACTTCATTTTTCTGTTTGCCTGCGATGAGTGTAGGTGTTTTAAAGATTACCTCATAAGAAATCGATTTCATTTTATCTCCCTTACTTTTATTATTCTTTTCCCATCTTTAAAATATCTTTCAATTAATTTTTTGTCCTCAAGTTTGTTTAAAATTCTAAATAGATTTGCTTTTCTTACTCTGGCTATGTTTAAAAGTGATTGTGTTGAAGGATAGAGCTCATTGCTGTAGTAATTTCTAAAGTAGTAAATGGAAAACATTACTTGTAAATCTTTAAATTCCAATCCTTGTAAGAAAATTCTGGCTTGATAGAATATATAATCGCCAGTTTCTTCATTTGGTTTTAAATCTTCTGTAATATATCCCGTGTTGTATAAATAATTTATATATTTATATGCTGTTCTCTTGTTGATTTTAAGGTTCAGATATATAGATTTTTTATCCAAACCTTTTATTTCCAAACTATAAACTGATTTTATAAAAGCAAAGATAACAGCTGCTTTAATATTTTGCTCAACTATCTTTCTGTTCATCTTTACTTTCATTCTTATACCTTTTCATAATCTCTATTATCTCATCTTGAAGCTCTGCCAGCTCCTTTAAAACAGATTTTGGTATTTCTATAAAAGGATATTTGCTCATATAATACTCAATTATCTTGCTAAAATCTATGAAGCATAGCTTTTTCCATTTAGCAGTTCTCCAAAAGTTTTTACTTCTGTTTACATCCACAATCTTAATATTTACTTTTTTGCATTTTACAATTTTGTTTTTCTCTAATCTTCTAAACCAATAACCAACAGCATTAGGGTCATATTGTTTTTCAAAAAACTTTACAATATCTCTATAATTTAAAGAAACAGGTCTTTTATCAACCAGCATTATCCGTGTTATATATTCAATTATAATAATCTCATTTTTCTTGAAGGGTATCTCAAGCCAATTTCTCAACTTTTTACTAAACATCATTACCTCCTGATATTTCATTTTCTAATATGCCAACTATGTTTATTGCCGTTATAGGTATTTCATTTGCCACCATCCTAAATATTATATCCTTTAGTGTATTTACTATCCTTGCTCCTGTCATATAACCTTTTAGCTTTAAAAAGTGTATTATTCTATCTAATGAGTGCTCATCAAATTCAATATTATTTTTGATTAAATACTTACGCACCACATCTTTTATATAATCCTTTGAAGCTGTTGTAATTGTAAATATTTTATCCCATCTTTCCTCTCTAAAAAATTCCTCTGGCAATGCCTTAATGTTGTTAACAGTGCCTATTATAACCGCTGGTATTTTATGCTCTTGTAATTGATAAAGCATATAGCCCATAATTCTTGCCGTTGTTCCTGCGTCGCTATCATTACTGCTGCTTGCTCCTGCTAATAATTTCTCAATCTCATCAAATAAAATAACTGCAGGCGATATTAATTTAATTTCATCCCATAGTTTTCTTATGTTTTCTTCCGTTTTACCTAAAAAACTATTAAAAATCTTTCCCATATCCACCAAATACAAAGGCAAATCTAAACTATTAGCAATTGCTTTAGCTGTAATAGTTTTTCCTACTCCCGCTGCTCCAGTTAATAATAAATTAAGTCTGTTAATTTTTTTAAAGTAAACTTTTTTATACATTTCTATGTATTGTTCAATATCTTGAACGCCACCAACCTCGTTGAAAGTGATTTCACTTTTTACAGGTATCAAAAAGCTTGAATTAGGATAGTATTTTATTTTTGAATTCAGTAAAGTTAATATTTTTGCAGTGTTAAAATTAATCAGCCGCATTCTATCCGATTTTTTAATCTTATTAGCATTAAAAATCTCATCTTTAATTTCATTAACCTGATTTTTTGTATCAATATTTATTAACAAATCCCTTACTTCATCCGTTACAGTGTTTAAATCGCCTATAAATACTATTTTTATGCAATTTTCTTTAAACTTGGTATAATTATTAGCTATATAATCCCAGAATTTTAGTTTTAAACGCTCATCAAGCTCTAATATTTTGTCAATATCTTTAAAAATATAAACTCCGCTGTGATTAAAATCTATTAAGCTTTTAAATATTTCACCAGTTTTTTTATCCTTTACTCCATCAACTAAATAAAATCCATAATTTAAGCTATATAAATATAGCTCCAATCCATATCTTCTGATATAAAGGCAACTGCTATGTTTATAATCTTTCTTGTTGAATTCCTTTATTTCTTTGCTAATTGCTAAAATATTACCTGCAAAATCCTTGCTATTTATCCAAATAATACTATTATACATATCTAAAATCATATTATCTCCTTTCTTTTTTATAAGTGGCAAGGCAAAAAGCCTTGCCTTTTACTTATAGCTTATTTTTATTTCATTTATTACTTTCTTGTCGCCCTCGCATTCCATAATTTCTTTGTCGCTCATATATTTACTTAATTTAGTTTTGCTTACACTTACAACCTCAACCAGCTCACTCTTTTTAAGCTTTTTAGCAACTAATTCTGGCAAGATATCAGCTCTTATCTTCTCAATTTTTTTAACCTTGTAATTACCAACCTGTATTTCCTGCCCGTTTTCCATAATTTCAGCAAGTTTATCCTTTGTTTCCTTTAACATCTTGCTTAATTCATCGTATTTTTCTTTTATTTTTCCAGCTCTTACCACCAGCTTTTCAATTTCTGTTAATCTTTTTTTAGTTTCCACACTCTTTTTAACTTCACTTTTTACTTTAGCCATCTTTTTCTCCTTTCTCTTCCAAATTATTCATTAACCAATCGCTTAAAATTGCCTCAAGAATTCTGCTTTTATCCGTTGTTCCTAACATACTACCCCCAAGACTTAAAGCCTTTTCAATAATCTCTGCCTGTTCCATATTAAAGCTAAAACTATACCTTTTCACCTCCTTTTCTGTTGGTTTTTTTAGTTTTGCCTGTAATTCCCTTAAACTCATTTCCATTGCCATTTTAAATAATATTTCATTCCGTTTCTTTGAAGGAGATAAAAATGGCAATAGTTCCTTAAACTTACTCCAACCTATTTCTGATATAATATTCTTATCTATATTATACTGTTCTATAGCCTTGCCAATTTTCACTCTATAGGCTATAGTTCTGTATCCTACATCAAGCTCATCTTCAATATAATCTTTAAATCTTTCATAACCCCAGATATAATAAATATCATCTTGGTAGATATACCATAAATCTAATGATATATCTACCCAGTTTTTATCTATTTCTTTAATCCTTTTTTTAATACTTTCCCTTAACTCCTCAATTTCATCAATCTCTTTGCTTTTCTTTCTTTCAATAGTCTTCACTTGCATAAATTTCATCCTCCTCTATTTCAATATATTTTCTCGGCTTATAGCCAAGTTCTTCTTCCAGCTGCTCCATTCTAAACTCTATCTCATCCATAATTTCATCAATAGCGTCAACAATATCGCTATCTATACCAGTTTGGTTGGTATAGAATTTGGCTAAAGATAGATAATCTTTAGCCCTTTCTAAATTCTCAAGTCTTAATCTTTCCATTCTCCACTCCTTTCAAACTTTTTTATTTCTTCATATACATAATTTGGTATTTCTCCTTCATATACAAAACCCCAGTTGCTATCATAGATGATTAATACTTTATCTTTGTCTAATACTTTTAGAATTCTCTTTTTTCTTTCTTTGCTGATAGCCCTGCGTTGTATAAATTCTTTAAAGCTTTTATTCAAAAATTTTCTCATCACTACCCTCCTTAAAAATTATTTTACCTTCTTTTATAGCTTTTTCAACATCTTTTTTACTTACATATCCTAAAAAGTTACATACATATTTTGTGGTTGTTCTTGAATAATTCCATTTAGGATATACATAAACCGTGCCATTTGCTTTAACACTTGCCACTAAAACTCCATAGCTAAACAAAAAAGCTCCTTCTTTTGTGTGTATAACTTGATGATTTTTGTTAATAGCTTCTATCCTCATTTTCTCCTCCTTCAAAAATAATAGGCAGCTGCAAATCTTCTATATATGCATAATCTCCTTTTATTAGTTTGTTACCCCTCCACTCCTTAATAATTACATTTGAGTTTGGCAAATACTGTTGCCTAATTCCAAAATGCTTGCTTAAAAATTCATTTGTTTTACCCCTCTTTACATTCCAGATAACATACATTTTAACACCCCTTTCAACAAAATTCTAAAATTAAATAATCTAATGGAGATATACTCTCGTATATACATTCCCAAACTCCCCTCTCCTTATCCCATATAGCTGACTTTAGATAATAGACAGTGCTATTAGCACCATCTATTATCTTGTCACTTGGATAACTCGTCGGCTTCATTTTTAACCCCCTCTAAAATTCTAATTTGTCTTTATATGGCTTAATAATTTCTCCCTCGTAATGCTGGCAATCAAAGCTTGGCATAATATATGCCCAAGCTTTATCTCCGTTTTGAAGTTCTATTATCTCCCTGTTATACCATTCAGGATGACCTTCCAATGCATCTATGAGATATATTTTAGTTTTTGGCACTAAATATACCTCTCCAAGCACATAACCCCTATAAGTGCAATCGCTTGCACACCTAAACATATACGGAAACCCTACAGTTGATAAGCAAAATTTGTCTTTAGTAAAATCCTTGTATAAAAATTTACCATCAGCCTCTTTTATAAGGCTGTGGTTACCCCAACCCCTCTTTAGCGTTCCATAAACAAATAACTTCATCTTAACCTCCTTAATCTTCCATCTTTAAAATAAAATGCATTGTTAGATTTTTTATATAACCCCTCTTGGCTTATAATATCATCCACATTCTCATAGCCCTCATCCTCGCTATCAATATTGTTATAAGGAAACACATAATCTTTATATAATTTATCGTTGTATTTAATATGATTTTTGACATCAAGGTTGGTTCTTAAAATCTCTATTGAGTTTTTAAGAAACCTGTAAACTTTTGCTGGCTTTAATATATCTTCCAAATCCAGCAGCCTTATCTCTACCGTTAAAGGCTTTCTTGCCTTTCTTGGAGATAATGCCACTGGCAAAAACCTATCCTTTTGCTTAAAGCTATAATTATAACTTCTTAAAGCTCCCCAAATATGATGAGATAGCTTGCTTCTAATACCCCAACCAAAAATCTGCTCATACTCTTTTATAATCCTATACATTGCCTCCGTTGGTATATAGCTATATAATTTGCCTATCATATTACCCTCTTTTTTGCTAAAGCTTAAATGGATATGCACCCCAGCGGATATAACTCCATCATATTTATAAATCGGCTTGCTATATAGCAAGCTCTTGCACCCGCTTTCATAGCTTGTTCTTTTTATTATTCTCATACCTTCTCTTATAGCCTGATAAACATTTTTTTTGTTAAATTTAAATGGCGGAGATATAATTTCCTGCATACCTTGATAATATTCTCTGGTATGCAGCCATCCCTCAAATAAATCATATACCGTCGGGTCGTATAGATAATTATCATAATCGTAATTTAAAAACTCTATTTCAAGCCCAAATTTCACCATTTCCAACCCCCATAAACGCTATGATTATAAACTTTAACAACAGGATTTTTGCCTGTATATTCACAATCAGGACAAATATCCCTGCCGTTTACCCTTCTACACAATTTCATCTTATAGCAATTATCGCATAGTGTTTTAAACAGCTCATTTTTGCCTATGTTTATTTTTTTCTTGTTCAGTTCAACAGTTTTTATAAAATTGTCAAAATTAAACTCATCGAAAGTAAAAATATAATTTTCTTCGTTAATTTCTTGCCAAGTGCCTTCAATTATAGGCTCACTGGCAAGCATTTTCTTGTCAATATTTACATATAGTGAGCGGCTTTCATCCTTATGAAAAAATATAAATTTTAGCTCTTTATCTATGACAAAAACCACTCCAGTATCATCCAAGTAATTAAATATTTTAAATTTATGCTTTAACTCTTTATAGATTAGCCCTATTCCGTGTGTATCGGATAGAGCCAATCTGTGTGTATAATATATTTCCTTTTTCGTGCCGTTTTGTATTATATAATACTTGTCATCTATTTCTATCGGATGAGCAAGTGTTTTGGTTATCTTACCCACACTTGCCTTTCTATTGTGCAGTATTGACCATTTATATTTACCCTTCAGCCTTCTCGGAGTTAAATCTTTCTTAATACTAATCCTCTTGCCATCCCAAGAGGCATATCCATAGCTGTCCGTTCCTCGATGAGATAATTTATCCCATAGAGATAAATTATTCTCATCTATTTTTTCAAATAAGGTTATAATCCCACACATTTTATATCAACCTCCTCTTTTTTATGATTATTTTACTTTTTATAGCTTCTATATCTTCGCTGTATATCCTAAAGTCCCAGCCCCGCTCCCTGCATTGATAATTAGCTTCGCTGATATAGTCATAAAACTCATCTATCTGTTTATACCAGAGTTCTGGTATTTCTGGCAGCTCATTTTCAATAAATCTGGCAAAATCATTTAACCCATATTCCCTTTCATTAGCTCTTAAATATCTATATAGTGCAGCTTCGTATTTATTGGCTGCGTTATCCTCGTATGAGCTTAACATTAGCATTCTATCACCGTTGAGATATTTATCAAACAAGACATACCAAACAGGTATAGTCTCATTTGCCCTCACTTCTACCGTGTTGTGTCCCGTGTTGAAAGTGATGGCGTATGATTTGCTATCATAAGGCATATCCCTCAAGGTATAATCCGTATCCCAAGATGCTAAATCTTCTATAGCATTCCTTTCGGGATATTTAAATCTGCCCATCGCATCTCCTAAATCATTTATTATGCTCTCTATGTAAATATCTGGCAGCTGCTCTGTGCTATTTATTTTCTCGCCATCCTTCCAAATCTCCAAGTGCGTATGCATTGAGCCAGCTGCTCTGTCTGAACCACCCTCAACATAATCTGCGTTTGATAATAGCGATATCATATAATAGAATTTAACGAAATTCCTATAATGTGCTGCTCTTATTACAGGGCAGCGGTATTCGTATATTATCTCGTTCTCTTTGTATAATCTATTAACGCTAAATCTTCTTTTTGCATTATACAATGCCAGAAACTTTCCAAGCAGTGTTTCTTCACTGCTTGAAAATTCTATTTCAGCACCTACTTTCTTAATTTCAAACATTTCTTACCTCCAAAAATTTTTTTTAAAAAATAAAATAAGGCAGCAGGTTATCCTACTGCCTTTGTTTTTAAATTATTCTGCATAATCCTCGTGGTCTATAATATAAATCTCGCCTGTTCCCATACCATACACTTTGTAAATCTCGAAGTTTAATCTATCAGGAGAAGTTATGTTGTATATCCTTGCTGTTAACTTACCTTTTTGCATTATCTCTGCTGCTTTTTCATCGTTTATAGATATTATCCTTGCACCCCCAAATACCAGTTCCTTTAATGTCTCAACCTTTCTACTCATCTTAAACCTCCCAAATAAAATTTTTTTGCTTGTTAAAAGCAAACTGTGCAATCGCTTGCACTGGCTTGCTCCAACAAGCTTGCCATCAGCTTACCAAACTCCAACCCACCTGTCAAATTTCCAAAAACCGCCGTTCCAACGCCAACAACAAACCCGCCGCTCCAGTTATCTCATATCTACTAAATCTAATATCATATCTTTTATATCCCAAAAAAATCCCGCAGGTTTGAGCCGTTCAAAAAAATAACCTATCCCCGTATTAAATAAAAAATTCCAAGATTTCGGCTGATTTCTAAAAATATATATGTTATATAGTATACTAAATTGAGCAGGTTTATAACTTTATAAATATCTTAATCTCTCTTTTAATAAGAAAGCTTTTCAAAAATTCCTGTCCTATCGCCATTTTTGACAATTAAACTTTTTTTTGCTATCCTGTGGCAGGCTTGAAAGAGCCAAAAAAACTTTTTTGAAGGGGGTTGAGTTATGAAGTTATTTGAAAAGGTTACAAAGGATATCAAACAGGCAAAGTCAAAAGGTTATTCTGTGGCTAAATCTTGGGGAAGCTATAAAAGCTTCTGCAAGTTATCAGGGTTAAATCCAGATGATATTTCTTCAAATCTTGTAGAATTCAACAAATATCTAAACAAGCACAACATTCAAGCAGTATTAACATCAAAAGGTATTTTATACGGCTTCATCAAGGATATTAAACCAAACAACAAGAAACGAGAACCAGAACTAACCTTATAGCCTAAAATCAAACACCACAACAGCCAACCGCTAAAGGTTGGCTTTTTTTATTGCCAAAAATCAGCAGTTTTTAAACGCTATAAACTTATAACAACCGCATATTTTTAACATTACTAAAATTTTTTTAACTTTATTTGTCAAAAACTCTGTCAATTTCCTGTCAATAACTCAATGATTTTGCCGTCAACAGTAAGCTTTTTAGCCTGTCAAAAAACCTGTCAATTTCCTGTCAAAAAAAGAATTCTTATATCAGCAGGGGGCTATATGCCCCAAATTCCCTCATCCCCCCGTGATGATGATGCAACATTAACCTCTTATGCAAATTTAGTGTTTTGGTGTTAGTCATATGTAGATTTAGTGTTATCATGTAAATTCCTCGTATGTAGATTTAGTGTTATCATGTAAATTTGGTGTTAGTCTTATATAAATTCCTCTTATGTATATTTGGTATTAATTTTATGGTTTTTGAGCGGCTCAAAAGTATGGGAAAAGCTACTGGAAGTAGCTGAATTTTCTTAAGGTTTTAGTTATGTTTTTGGTTATTTGGTAATAAAAATTATTAAAATCTTGGCAATTGCTTTAAAAACAATACTTACGAGATTTTAGTGGAGATAGTATAGTATGTAAGTATGTTATATAAAAAGGGTGGTGTTTTGAAATTTACTAAATAAGAGTTAATTTTTAGATATTGTTGTTATGAAGCCAAATGCTAAAATTGCAAAAAATTTTTCCACATATAGGGAATTATTTTTGAGTTAAAAAATAGTTAGTGAAAAATAGGCTTAAAAATGGCTATAACAAATAAAAATTTTCCATTAGATATATGGATTTTATTAACTTATACTTAATAGTCATCCTCTGTAAAAATTTTCCTATATATGATTTTTTTTACCGATTTTTAGTTATTGGCTTTATAACAGCATTTGCAAAGAAATTAACTCTGGGTAAATCACCCTACTGAAAATACCCGAATGAGGGTTCTGGAGGTAGTTTAAACTTGACAACTATGCTGTTAGTTGGTATTGATTTAGTGTTATGAAAAGAATACAGGTTAATAAGATTGAGAACGAGCAGAAAAAAAGAGGTAGGAAGTTAAGGACTTCTACTGAAAAATATCTGGCGAATTTAGAGAAAGAGATTTTAAATTTTGAGGAGATAATCTCTTTAGAGAAAGATGAAATCCCTGCGAAAGTTGAAGCGGCGGTTAGGGAAATAGTTGCGGAGAGGTTTAAAGCCAAAAGTTTTAATGGTTTTATAGCACAGGATTTATTTTCTGCTTATGTGGAAGCTGGTGGTAGGAAGCTGCTCACCAAGTATTTAAAACAAAACCCCAAAAATGTAATAGCTTTGTTGAGGTTGATAATAGATATAGGTAAAGAGGCTCAAGAGAAAAACTTAAATGCAACGCAGATAAATATTAATATTGAAGGGCTGAAGTGAAATTGATTTCATAGTGGGGTTTTTTGGATGATTTATAATTTAAATTATAGCTATGAGCGAGTTCCTACTTTAAGAGAGTTTGCTAAATGTAATGCTATGGTGAGGGGTATTGTTGGTCCTTTTGGGTCTGGTAAATCCTCTGCCTGCACCATAGAGTTGGTAAGACGAGGGCTGGCTCAAGATGTTTTGCTGGATGGTAAAAGGAGGACAAGGTTTGCTGTTATAAGGCAGACCTATAAGCAGCTGGAAGATACTACCAAGAAGACGATATTTGATTGGTTGCCACCTGCTGTTTTTGGTAGATATAATGTATCAAGAAATACTTATACTATAACTGCGTTTCCTGATACGGAAATTGAGCTGATATTTAGAGCGTTGGATAAGCCTGAAGATGTTGAGAACTTGATGTCTTTGGAGTTAACGGGTGCGTGGGTAAATGAGGCACGGGAAGTGCCGTTGGAGATTATAGAAGCTTTGACGGGTAGGATAGGTAGGTATCCTTCTATGAAGGATGGTGGGTGCACTTGGTCTGGTATTTGGATGGATACCAACCCTCCTGATGATGAGAGCTGGTGGTATAGGAAATTTGAAATTGAAAAACCTAAAAGTTGGCGGTTGTTTAAACAGCCATCTGGTTTATCTCCTAATGCAGAAAATTTGTTAAAACCTGATGAGTATGAAAAATTAAAACTTGACCCTAATTGTGGTATAACTCCTGGACTTCCTCCTGATTATTATACAAGGTTGGCTGAAGGTAAGAGTGAAGATTTTATAAGAGTGTATATAAAAGGTGAGTATGGCATATTAAAATATGGAAAGCCTGTTTATGAGAAATCATATAGCGATAGCATACATTATGCTGATTATGAAATAGAACCTATACCTGACCTACCATTAATAATAGGGTTTGACTTTGGGTTAAATCCTTCTGCTGTAATAGGGCAGGTAACTCCTAAAGGTATTTTGCATATTTTGGATGAGCTGACTTCTGATGGTGTTGGTCTTGAGCAGTTTATAAAATATTATTTTACTCCTCATATACAGCAGCTTTATCCTAATTATGAACTGCAGATAGTTGGAGACCCAGCTGGTGTCCAGCGTTCTCAATCAGATGAGAGCTCCTGTTTTGATATTTTAAGAAGGAATGGTTATAAAGCTATACCCGCAAGAACCAATAGTTTAGTAGATAGAATAGGTGCTGTGGAATTTTTCCTTAATTCATTAGTGGAAGGTAAGCCAAGATTTAAGCTATCTAAAAGATGTCCTATGTTAAGGAAAGGATTTATATCTGGCTATCATTATAGAAAACTGCGGGTTTCTGAAACCAGATATACAGAAACTCCAGATAAAAATGAGTATTCACACATACACGATGCTTTGCAATATCTTTGCTTGCATATTTCACAGGATAATACCAAGAAAAAGGTAATACCTAAAGTTAACTTCCAACCTGCTATCTCTTATGCAGGTTATTAATAATGTAAGGAGAAATCTATGAAAAAAGAAAAAATTGCTCAAACATTAAATAATTATTTTACAACGGTTTCGGCTGATAGGAAATTAAAAGAGCAGGAGTGGATACAAAATATCCGCCAGTTTAAAAGTCAATATGACCCAGATATTTTAGCAAAAATTAGGCAATATGGTGGTTCAGAAGCTTATCCAAATTATACTCGTTCAAAAGTTAAACCTACCATATCTAAAATAAATCAAATCTTCTTTCCTATTATAAATAAGGCTTGGGAGATAGTTGTAGATAAAACTCAAAAAGTCCCTACCTTTATTATTAAGAATGTTATGGAAGAAGTAAATCAGCTAACACAGCAGGGTATTCAGGTTGATACAAATAAAGTAAAACAAATTATACAAAATAAAATGAATAATTTAAAAGACCAGGTAGAAAATGAGATTTCTGAACAGCTAACAGAAATGAAATTTGAGGAAATGTTTAAAGCTACAAATTATTCAGCTGTTTTATATGGAACAGGTATTTTAAAAGGTATTTTAACCAGAACCAGACAGGTTAATAACATATATTATGATGGTGAAAATATCATTCAAAATGAAGAAACTGAATATGAACCTTATGTTGAGTATATTCCTATTTGGGATATTTATCCAGATACTTCAACTTATGATGCTGATAAAATTAGCTATGTATTTCAAAGGCATAAGATGTCTAAAAAAGACCTGATAAATTTATCTAAATTTGAAGGTTTTGATGAAACTACTATTATGAATTTTATAAAGGAACATCCTGATGGTAATTATATAAAGCCAAATTGGGAAGTTGAATTAGAAGGTTTATCCACAGAGAAAGTTAAATCCACTTCTATAACAGGTCAGTATGTTGTTTTAGAGTATTGGGGATATATAGATGGACATTTATTAGATGAAGATAAATACAATCCTAAAAAAGCATATATGGCAAATGTTTGGCTGTTAGGAAATAAGGTTATAAAACTTGAGACATTTCCTTTAGAAACTCCTAATAGCATTTACCACTTTTATTATTATGAAAAAGATGATAGCTCTATTTTTGGAACAGGTCTTCCTAAAATTTTAAGAGGAACTCAATTGGCTATATGTGGTGCTGCTCGTATGATTTTGGATAATGCAACTTCAGTAGTTGGAGACCAGCTTGAGGTTAATGTAGATTTATTAGTAGAAGGGCAGGATATCTCAACTCAATATCCAAGAAAAATATGGTATAGAGAAGGTAGAGGACAAGAAGCTCAATATCCTGCTATAAGGTCTATTTCTGGTAATAGTCATATTCCAGAGTATGCTACCATTATAAATATATTTAAACAGTTTGGAGATGAGGAAAGTAATTTGCCTGCTTTTGTATGGGGAAATCCTGATAATTTACCAGCAAATACAACAGCAACAGGTTTTACACAGCTATCAGCTAACACTAATATGTCTATAGCTGATATTGTAAGAGGATATGAAAAAGAAAATATAAAGATATTAAAAGAGCTTATTGAATGGAATGCTAATTATAATGATAGGCTAAAAGAAGCATTTTCTATAAAATATATTGTAAAAGGATTTGGCTATGAGAGCCAAGTTTATAAAGAAAAAATGTTATCTTCACTTGCTCAATTTAATAATTCCATTCCACCTCAAGATGAGATATATATTAATAAGTATAATCTTTACAAGCACGAAGTTAAACTTCTTGGACTACCTTATGAAGATATTATTAAAAGTCCAGAGGAAGTTCAGCAAGAAATTGCACAACAGCAAGACCCAGAACTCAATCAGCTTACTAAAGAAGAACTTGCAGCTAATGTTGAATATACTAAAGCTAAAGCAACTCACATGTTGGCTAAATCAAAGTCAACTCTTGACAAGGATTTATTAGGAGGTAATAAATGAGTAAGGACAAGAGTGAGTTAATTACATTAATAAAAGAGGACAACTTGAAATACAAACTTAAGGATTTATTGGAGCTGCTAATTGAAGATGAAAGAAATGCACTGGAAACTGCTGCCCAAAATGAAATCGCTTTCATTCAGGGCAGTATTAAGGCATATAGAAAACTTTTGAGATTACTTGCCTAACCTATATTAAAGGTAGGCAGAAGGAGGAATGATGGATAAGACTATTGAGGATTTCTTTGATGAGGCTACAGGGGTAAACAAAAATCAGGAGGAGGAAAATCCAAATCCTGAACAAACCCAAGACACTGAAAATGAGGAAGTCCCTGAAGGAAATGAAAACACTGAAGACACCACTGAAGAAACTACAACAGATGAAGATGAAACTACTACTGAAGAAGAGAATACCACTACTGAAGATGAGACTACTACTGAAGATGACATTGAAGACCCTGCTCTTATCTTACAGAGGTATAAAACTCTTCAGGGAATGTTTAAATCTCAAAAAGAGGAGATTGAGGAACTTAAGAAACAGCTTCAAGAGTTATCTGGTAAATCTCAACAGGAGGAAGAACAGAAGCCAGATAATACTGTTCAAAATAATGAACAGACATCCAAAGAAGTTCCTAAACCCGATATGTCTTGGGTATCTGAAGCCATCAAAGAAAATCCAGAGTTATCTGAACTTGTGGAGGAATTTCCAGAAGTTGCGAATTTGGTTGAAGGTAGTATTAAGTCAGTTATGGAAAAATATACTGTGGCTGTGTCTCAAGCTATGCAAATGCTCTTACAGCAGGTTGAGGAAAAATACAAACCTGTTGAAGAAACAGTTATGGAAACGCAGCTTCAGCAGCATATTAATGCTATTAGAGAAGCTCATCCAGATTTTGAGCAGTATATTGGAAGTGATGAGCTTAACCAGTGGATTGAGACTATGCCTGCAAGGATAGCTCAAACCTATAAGGAAATCCTTGAGGAAGGCACTGCGGATGAGGTTATTGCTTTGTTAAACGAATTTAAAAGAGATAAAAAAATACAAACACAAGCTACTCAAAAGCCTAAACCAAAGCCTAAACCCACTCCTCAAACCAGGACTAAATCTCCTGAAGGAGTGCCACCACCTGATATGAATGACTTTGAAAAGGCTTTTGAAGAAGCTTTGCGTGAAGGAGGATAAAAAATGGCTATGACTACTTATGGAGATATTTCTCCAAGAACGGCTGCTTATGTTGCAAAAGAATTACTTGAAAGAGGTATGCCTCTATTAACACTTGAAAAGTTCTTACAGGCAAAACCTATTCCTAAAAATGAGACAAAATCTATAATCTTCAGGAGATATAACTCTCTGCCTCTTGCTACTACACCTTTGACAGAGGGTGTAACTCCTAACTCTATGCAGTTAACAAAGACTGATATTACAGCAACATTAGAGCAGTATGGCTCTTTGATTGAGATTTCCGATGTAGTTG
>Ga0256833_1000135_pt1 | contig 58088 bp, 56 predicted proteins | sample 356284metaG_FD_190535 | JGI IMG/M metagenome (GOLD analysis project Ga0256833, IMG submission 190535) | Hydrothermal vent microbial communities from Mid Atlantic Ridge, Atlantic Ocean - 356-284 | ecosystem: Environmental > Aquatic > Marine > Hydrothermal vents | place: Atlantic Ocean: Mid... | reverse complement strand
ATGCGTGCGGGGTTGCAGGAGCCGCAGTTGGAATACCTGAGCGAGATTTTACGCGAGTTCAACGAGCGCTTTGGCAACATCGACTGGAACGACGAAGACAAGGTGCGCCGGTTCATCTTCGAGGAGATGCCTGAAAAGCTGCGGGACGACGAGAAAGTGAGCAACGCCTTCCGGCAGGGCGACCCGCAAAACGCCCGGATTGAGCTGGACAACGCGGTGCAGCGGCTAGTATTGGAGTACATGATGGACCATACCCAGCTCTACAAGGAATTCACCTCGCGGGAAGACTTTAGAAGCTTTGTGGTGGACAAGCTGTTTGGCCTGCTTTCGCAAGAAGAGATTTCTTAGCTCGCCTTGACAGGGGGTTTTCGGGCCCGTAGACTGAATTTTGCGCGTCGGGGAGTAGCGCAGTCCGGCAGCGCACCTCGTTCGGGACGAGGGGGTCGGAGGTTCAAATCCTCTCTCCCCGACCAGACGCCGGGGGCTCTTCGGAGCCCCCAATTGTTGCGGTAGGCTTGGAGGCGGAATGCTGACGTTGCTGGGTGGCCTGGCCATCTTTCTAATCGGGCTAAGTCAAGCAAGCCGTTCACTAGAGGCGCTGGGCGGATCTACCTTGCGCGCCTGGCTTAGTCGCGCCACGCGCGGTGTGGCCAGGGCGTTCGTGGCCGGTACCTTGGTGACGGCGGTGGTGCAGAGCGGCACTGCTATGACCGTTACCGTGATAAGCCTGGTAGAAGCCGGGGTCTTGGCTACGGCCGAGGGGCTGGCCATGAGCATGGGAGCGATCGCCGGCGGTACTATGGCGCTGCAACTGGCGGCTTTCCGCGTATATGACTACGCTTTACCGATAGTCGCAGTCGGTTATTTCGCTTCCCTCTACAAACCACTCCGCCACGGCGGCAGGGCCGTGGCCGGGATAGGACTTTTCTTTTTGGGTCTCGACGTCATGATCAAGGCCCTTACTCCCGAGACGCAGGGGCCGCTAACGCAGCTGGCTCTGCAGGCGGTGGCTCACAACCCTTACTGGATGGCTCTGCTGGCCTTACTTTTCACCATGCTGGTGCACTCTTCCAACGCCGGCGTTGCGATGGCGATGGCTCTCTACGTGGCCGGGGCAATCCCCTTGCAAGCGGGCTTGGCGGCGGTTGTTGGTTCCGGCGTAGGTACTACCTTTACGCCTATGCTGGCGGCGTTGGGCGCAGGGGCGGAAGCCAGACGCGTGGCGCTGGGGCATATGATTTGGAAGGCGATTAGCGGCGTCGTTGTCTTGCTGCTGATTGCGCCTTCGAGTGTATTGGTGGCTTCTTTAGGCGGCGGGGCCGCTAGGCAGGTAGCTAACGCGCATACCTTGTTCAACCTCGTTTCTGGCATGCTGGCGCTGCCCTTAATCCCCTCGCTGGTACGCTTGCTGGAACGTCTATTGCCTGAAAGCAAGCAGTCAATCACCCCTAAGTACCTGTCCGATGAGGCTTTGAGTACGCCAGAATTGGCCCTAAGTTTGGCGATGCGCGAGGTGGTGCGCATCTCTGACCATGTCCTGGGGATGATGGCGGCCGCCGTGCGAATACTGGCCCAGGGTGAAGGCGATATAGCCAGCGTACAGGGACGAGAAGAAAAGGTGGACCGTCTGACGCAAGCGGTGGTGATGTACTTAGCGCGTCTGCGGAGCCAAGGCGGCGGGGAAGCGGTGGAAAAGCTTCTGCTTTTGGCGGGAGAACTCGAGCACCTGGCTGATCAGATCCGCCGTTTGCTGAAGCAGCAAGACAAGCTGCGCGGACAGGGATTGGAGTTCAGCCCCGAAGGACGCGCCGAGCTCTCGGAGGCGGCGAGCCGCGTCTACGGGCGCATGCAGCGCGCTTTTACCGCACTGGCGACCGGGAACAAGTCGATGGCCCAGGAGGTTTTAGACGATCGCGCCGCGACCGAAGAATTCTTGCAGCAACTGCGTCAGGCTCACCTGAGCCGTCTGCAGCAAGGCAGGCCGGAGAGCAGGGCCACCAGCGCCGCACACCTGGATATGCTAATGACTCTCGACGTGATAGACGCCGAGTCTACCAGGGTGGCGGAGTTGGTGAGCGCGGTATACGGTGGAGGAGATGGCCAGGCTTAGGATACTCGGCGGCAAGGCGCGCGGGCGCAGCCTGGCGGTGCCCGAGTCCGCAAGGCCCAGCCCGGTGCGCATCCGCAAGGCGCTTTTCGACCTCTTACGCTCGCGCAAGCCACAGAAAGGCAGGTTTTTAGACCTCTATGCCGGCAGCGGCGCGGTAGGTCTGGAAGCGGCCAGCGAGGGCTACCAGGCCACCTTGGTGGAGGCCGACGCTACCGCCGCAAGGATGCTGAGACAAAACGCCGCCAAGCTGGACCTATCGGTGCGGATTCACCAAGGGAGTGTCGAGCAGTTTTTGCGCGGGTATTCGAGCGAGAAGTTTGACGTGGTTTTCGTAGACCCACCCTACGACCAGGATCTCGCGGCTATTTTTGCGAAAGTCGTCGAGGCGGGAATACTGAAGGATACGGGCATGGCCGTTTTGCAGCACCCCAAAGAGTTAGAGTTACCGTTTGCGGAGAGGCGGGTTTATGGCTCGAGCGCTTTGACGATAGTGGAGGTTTGAAATGCACGCTGTATACCCCGGAAGTTTTGACCCCTTTACCAACGGCCACCTCGACGTAGTGCGCCGCGCCGCCAGGCTTTTCGACCAAGTAACGGTGGCCGTACTCTATAACCCTGACAAACTGAAATCTTTCATGTTTTCGGTGGGGGAGCGGATGCGGATAATCCGTGAATCCTTGCGGGACATGCCCAACGTCGAAGTGGATACCTTTGAGGGTTTGCTGGCCGACTATATGCGCCAGAGCGGAGCGCGGATAATAGTGAAGGGGTTGCGGGCGGTATCCGACTATGAGTACGAGTTGCAGATGGCGCACTTGAACCGCCAGCTAAACCCGGCGGTGGAGACCCTTTTCATCCTAGCGGCGACGCGTTGGTCATTCATATCTAGTTCAATGATCAAGGAAATTGCCCGTCACGGCGGCGACGTTAGCAAGTTCGTGCCAGAACCGACGTTGCGGGCTTTGAACGCCCACTTTGGGAGAGGCGAGGGAGTTGAGTGAAGAGCAGGCTCATACGCGGGCTGGCCGCGGCCGGGCAGCTGCGGGTGCTGGCCGTAGATAGCAAGCGGCTGGTAGAAGAGGCGCGCCGGCGCCACACAACATCCGCCAGCGCCACCGCGGCGCTGGGCAGAGCGCTCAGCGGCGCAGCGCTATTGGCGCAGTTGCTGAGCAAAGGCAGGCGCGAGCGCGTGACATTGATAATCGATGGAGACGGGCCGCTGGGCGGGCTGGTGGCCGAGGCCGGCGTAGACGGTCGTGTTCGCGGCTACGTCAAGAACCCGGACGCCGAGGTGGAGCCCCGCGCAGACGGCAAGCTCAACGTTGGCGCGCTGCTTGGTTCCGGGCAGTTACGGGTCATACGCGCATCGGCCAGCGGTGAACAGTACGACTCTACCGTGCCGTTGCAGAGTGGCGAGATAGCCGAAGACATTGCCTATTATCTTTGGCAGAGCGAGCAGCAGCCGGCGGCTTTGCTATTGGGAGTCATGCTGGCGCCGAGCGGTGAGGTGGCGAGCGCCGGCGGCCTCTTGTTGCAGGTGACGCCCGACGCCGGCGAAGAAGTGCTGGCGCGCCTGCAGGACAACCTCTCCCGCACCGCCGGTTTTAGCAGCCTTCTGCTCGAACGGGGCCTGCAAGGCGCTGCGCAGGAGGTTTTGCGCGGGCTTGACCTGGAATGGCGGGCGCCCCAGGCGGCGAACCTGGAAGAACTCGCCATAGATTTTGTTTGCCGTTGCAGCCGCGAGAAGGCGTTAGTTGCGCTCTCATACTTTACCCCGCAGGAAAGAGAGGAGATGATAGCCGAGGACGGCGGTGCAGAGGTAGTCTGCCACTGGTGCGGCGCCAAGTATACATTTTCTCCAGAGCAGCTGCGAAGTCTGAACGCCCGCGAGCAACGCTGCCCGGATTGCGGAACGCTATGGTATGAGTCGCGCGCCGACGGGGTTGAAGTAGTCTACCCCCACGAGAGGTGTAAGTGCGGTCGCAAGGTGGATATAGTGAAAGAAAGCCCTAGCGCGTAAGCACGTCCAAGAGAGTAAAAACAAACATTCCTAGAGATATGACCACGTTGGCCTCAAAGAACGCTTTGTTGACGCGCGAGAGGTCGTTGGGTTTGACCAGCACGTGTTCGTATACCAGCACCAATCCCACCAGCGCAACGCCAATGTAGTACCAGACGCCGGCTCCGCTGAGTGCGCCGCTGGCGATGAAGAGCAGCCAGGTAAAGAGGTGCAGCCAGCGCGCCGTCCTCAGAGCCTTGGCGACGCCGAAGCGGGCGGGCAGCGAGTGTACGCCGTGCTGCCTGTCAAAGGCTTCGTCTTGGGTGGCGTAAAGGATATCGAAGCCGGCTATCCAAAAAGTTACCGCCGCCCAGAGAGCGTACGCGCCGGCTTCGAAGCGCGCGCTTTGGGCTATCCAGCCCCCGGCGGCGGCGGCGCCCACCGTGAGCCCCAGCCAGAAGTGGCAGGTCCAGGTGAAGCGTTTGGTATAAGAATACCCAGTTAAAAAAAGGAGAGCTAGCGGCAGCAGTCGCGCCGTCAAGGGGTTGAGGTTGAGAGCCGCCCAGCTGAGGAGCGCGAAACCGATCAGCGCCAGCGCCAGCGTCTCGCTGGGTTTTACCAGTCCGCGCGGCAGGTGACGGTCGGCGGTGCGAGGGTTGAGCGCGTCAATTTTCCAATCAATCAAGCGGTTGAGAGCCATGGCGGCGGTGCGAGCCCCCACCATAGCCACCGTTACCCAGAGCCAGACCCTGAGGTCGGTGCGGCCCCGTGAGGCTAGCATTAGTCCGACGTAAGCAAAGGGCAGGGCAAAGAGGGTGTGCTCGAAGCGAACCAGCTCGAGATAGGTGCGAAGACGCGCGGCCAACATGCCTATCGTTTAAGGACTTTCTTCAGGCGATTCTTTTCGTCTACCAGCACTACCGTCGGGTGAAAGTCGGCCAGCTCGGATTCCGCGAAGCTGCCGTAGGCGATTATTATTACCAAGTCGCCGGGGTGAATCTGCCTGGCGGCGGCGCCGTTCATTTTTATCTCGCCGGCCCCGCGCTTGCCCGGTAGGGTGTAGGTGGTAAGGCGGTTGCCGTTGCTGATGTCCAGTACGTCTACCTGTTCGAAGACTCTGATGCCAGCGGCGTCCAACAGGTCGCGGTCTATGGTGATCGAGCCTTCGTAGTCGAGGTCGGCTTCGGTCACCGTAGCGCGGTGAATTTTGGCGTGGAACATAGTCCTTTTCACGTCTTGTTAGTCTACCGCGAAGCGGCGATTTGTTAAAGCGAAGCTTCGCTAGCGCCCATGAGAAAACTAGTCGGCCAAGGAGCAGCACTCTGCGCCGCAACTTGTTAAGAGCTGCGGCGGGGTCTAACTCGGCGCGCTTTGCCAGGTGCGTTTGCGCCGCTTTGCTTTCGTGGCGGCCAGTCAGGCTAGGCGCGGCTGTTTTGAGAAGCGCCGCCGCTGCGATGCCCCCGAGCCCCGCTCGAGTCTATCCGCGAGGCGGATGAAGCGCTATTGGCCTGCGATGAGGGCGTTATAGCGGCGCAGTGCTGAGGCGATGGGTTCACCGGTCAGCCAGCCTTTGGGAATGGCGGGAGGCGAGGCGTCGTCGGCTGCGGACTCAAAATCGTTTTCTGCTGGGGCCCAGTCGTATTAGCGAAGGTTGATGGAGGCGCTACTCGCGCCGGGGCCCCTCGGGACGAACGCCGTCTACGAAGAGTGTTTTGGCGCGGGTGTAGAGAACCTGGCCGGCGGCGGCTTTGCGCGGACGCCAGACGTACTTCTTGAGGGTGTAGTCTACCGCGACGTTCTTCTCGCCGCGGGCTTTGGAGTAATAGGCGGCCCAGCGCGCCGCGTAGAGCAGGGTATCCAGGGGCACGGGTTTGCCGCCGCTGCGAATGATGACGTGCGAGCCAGGCAGCCCCTGGACGTGCAGCCAGACGTCTTGAGAACGGGCGCTGCGCGTCAGCAGCTCGTTTTCTTTATCGTTGCGGCCTACCCAGACCTCAAAGCCGCCCGGCGCGCTGAGGCGTATTCCCGGCGGGGGCTTAGCGCCTTTGCGAAGCTCCTTGCTGAGCCGGCGCAGTAGCGGCAGGTCGGCTTCTTTGACGGCGGCGATCTCTTTTTGCAGCTCGTTTATTTCCCGGCGCAGAAGCGGTTCCTCCCTATCCGCGCGCGCGGCGCGCTTGCGGGCGCGGCGCGCGCGCCGGTAGAAACGCTCGGCGTTGCCGGGCGCGTCTAGCGCCGGGTTCAAATCCAAGGTCATTTCGCCGCCTTGCCAGTCTGGCAAAGTTACCCTCTCGGTGCCGGGTTTAAGCTGATGCGCGTAAGCCAGGACAAGGTCTCCCAGGTGCCGCCAGTACTCGGCGCGATCAGCTTCATCACGGGCTTTCTCAAGGTCGCCGAGGCGGCGCCTGAGAGTTTTGAGACGCTTATCCAGGGCGGCCAGTAAGGGTTTTTGCAGCGTCTCACGACTTTCTTCGCGCCAGCTGCGCCCGCTGATTTCGCTTTCAGGGTTTTCGACGAGTGCAAGCAGAGCATGATAAATGGCCGGCAGGTCGGCTTCGTTGACGATTCTCTGCGCATCGAGCGAGGCTCTTTTGGCGGTTTCCCGGGCCAGGTTAGGGCCTATGCCGTCTATCTGCTTGACCAGGGCGCGCAGCAACGGTTTGCCGAGTAAACCGCCTAATTCGGAGGGGTCTCTTATCTTTCTGGGATCGAGTTTGTCGTAGGGGGGCGGCGGCCTCCAGGGTATCCCGGGTTTTACCTCTCTGTAGCGGTTCACGTCGCCGCCTATTAGGCGGTCGGCGCCGAGAATGAGCCCTTTGTTATCGCAGATGATGATATTAGCGTTGCGGCCGGTGAGTTCCACAATCAAGCGCGTTGCGGGCGCGTCTACGAAACCGCTTTCGCCGCCGAACTCAAAAAAGACGACGCGGTCAAGCTTTAGCTGCTCTACGCGTGTCAACGCCCCGCGCACTCGCGCCGCGAGCTGCTTTTGAAAAGGCGTGCGCGGCGGCCCGCCTCCCGAGCCCTTGTTGCTGAGACTAATCGAAGGTTGCGGCGGCTTGTATTGCATTACCAGCTCGACCCCCCCCTCTAGCACCAAAGACGCCGTCCCCTCGTCGGGGAATCGCCAGCCATGAGTAGCTTGAGGCGTTTTTAAGCGCCTGAGAACGGCGGCGATTTGCAGGCCTTCCATGAACTCCACTGTACAAAAGAAAGGAAGGCACATATTATGGAGCGCGTGAATAGCACGGTAAAGAGAGCCTTCTTGGGGGGCATCCTGCACGGGATAATGCTACAGGTAGCCTACGCTTTCACCAGTCCCAGCACCGTGCTGCCGGCGTTTATTTCCCACCTAACCGGTTCGCAGGTGGCGGTGGGCGGCATGATGAGCGCCCTGGCCTTGGGTTCGTCGCTCGCCGGCCTGCCGGCTTCTAGCTGGGTGGAGGCCAGCAGACGCAAAAAGATTTTTCTCTACTTCGCGATCTGGGTTAGAGCCGCCGCTTATCTAGTGCTGGCAATACTAAGTTACCGCTACGCCAGTTCGAGGCCGGGTCTCGTTTTTACCGCACTAGTCGTTTTCCTAGGGCTTTTCGCGCTGGCGGGGGGACTCGGCGGGGTGGCCTACCTGCCGGTGATAGGCAAAGCCATCCCCGCGGGTTTACGCGGGCGTTTCTTCGGCTGGCGCAGTCTCCTGGCGGCGATATTCGCCGCCAGCGCGGGGCTGCTGAGTAAGCCGCTATGGAACAGTTTTCCCCAGGGATACATTACAGGCTTTTCACTGGCGGTTTTGGCGTTGCTCATCGGTTTCGTGGGTTTTTGGCTAATTCCTGAGACTCCTGACCCCGCAAGGCGCCGCAGCAATACCATGGAACACCTCAAAGCCGCCTGGCGTCTAGCGGCAAAACCGCGCATGCGCGGTTTTTTACTGGCTTACCTAGCTACCGGATTTTATTACTTGGCGCTGCCCTTTTACGTAATCGCGGCGCGCAAGTCCGGCCTGCCGGCCTCGGCGATAGGCTATTTGGTGGCGGCGCAAGCCCTGGCCGAAGGCGTTAATCTTTGGATAGGCAGGCGGATGGACAAGTACGGAAGCCACGTGGGGCTGCGTTACGTGGGCTGGCTGGCCCTGGCCATTCCCATATCCGCACTGCTAGGAGCAGGGCTCGCGGGGGCTATAGTGACGTTCGTTCTGGTGGGGGTAACCCTCAACGGCATCGAGAACGCCTACAGCGCTTACCTGCTGTCATTCGCGCCCAAGGAAATGGCCGCCACCAGCACCGCGCTAATGTCTATAACGAACGTCCCCCGGGCTATATGGCCCTTACTGGGCGGGTTGTTGGCGGCACGCTACGGCTTCGAAGCGGTATTCGCCATAACCGCCATAGGGTTGGCCTTAGCCTTGTTGGTCGTCTACCGCCTTCCCCCTGAGGCCAGAAGGTAGCTTTACGAACTCAGCCAGAAAGGCGGTGTGCCCAACCTGCCGGAAGTGGGGGTGGGCTATGGGCGGGCGCACGTCCCACTCGCGGTGCGCTACCTCAATAACCCGCAGCTTGCGAGCGGGCAGGCGGCGTTCGCCGATCTCGCGCAGCAGGTGGACGACCTGGGTGATGTTGGGGAGGTAGCAGACGAGTTTTCGGCCGGTTTTGAGAGCCGGCAGCGCGTTTTCCAACACCTCCCAGGGCTCCATCAAGTCTAAGGCGAGGGCGTCGAATGACTGTGGCTCTAGCGAGGCTTTTGCGAGGTCGCCCTCCTTGAAAATAACGTTCGTAACCCCCCTAGCGCGCACGTTTTCTTCAGCCCGCGCCTTGAAGGCCGGCCTTTTCTCGTAACTGACGACTTTGCCGGCGGGTCCTACCGCCCTAGCCAGGAAGAGAGCCAGTCCTCCCGAGCCGCTGCCAGCTTCCAAGACCCTTTCGCCTGGCGCCAGATCCAGCATCATGACTATGGCGGCGGCGTCTTTGGGATAGGTCACCGCCGCCCCTCGCTTCATCAGCAGGACGTAATCTTCGAGGCTGGGGCGCAAGACCCTCAGCGAGGCGTTTTTGCTGGTGACTACGTTGCCGCCGTAGCCGGCGGCCAGTATCTGCTGATGGCTGACGCCGCCGAAGGTGTGGTCGAAACGGCCCGATTCCTCGAGCCGCAGCAGGTAACGCCTGCCCTTGCTGTCTACCAGCACCACCCATTCACCTAAACCCGGCATGCTATTTCGTTTCTTTGGCCTCGGCCATTTTGAGGTAACGAGCGTAAGAATCCACGTCGAAGGGATTGGGCAGCAGGAAGGGCCCCACAAAGACGCTGGGGGTGCCGTTCAGCTTGAGCTTTTCCGCCTCGGCCCGCTGGCCGTCCACGATTGCTTTGGTTTTCTTGTCGCCGATACACTGCTCAAAACTCCTCATATCCAGCCCCAGACCGGCTGCCAGGGCTTTGGGGTCGTCTACTCCCTTGTTGAAAAGGGCGTCGTGGAACTGCCAGAACTTACCTTGTCGCGCGGCGCACTCGCTGGCTATGGCGGCGGCGGAGGCTTTTTTGTGAATCTCGAAGAGGGGAAAGTGACGGTACTCAAAGCGGGCCTTGCCGCTGTCTATGTAGCGTTTGTCCACTTCGGGAAGGGCCCGTTGGAATAGCGCTTTGCAGGCGGGACACTGGAAGTCGGAGTACTCGTGTATGACGACGCCGCTCTTGCCGCGTATGTGCGCCTTGCTGGCGAAAGAGCCAGGAGGGGCCTCTACCGGAATCACCGAAAAGCGCAGGCCGTCGCCCTTCTCAAAGACGAGGTAATACCCCTGCCCCAGACCAACGGTCAGCGGCTTTGGATGTTTGCCGAGGGCCTCGCTGTTCTTGCTCATCCAGTTTATGAAGGGCTTTTTGATGGCGGGGTCGCCGATAGCCGCGGCAATTACGTCGGCCGCCGTTTGCAGGTCGCCTTTTTTGCCGCTGTAGTGAACACGGTAGAGGAGACCCCCCAAGAGGTCGAGACTAAGGCTGGCTCCTCGGTATTGCACCGTGGTAGCCGCGGCGGACAGCCCCAAATTCTTGTAGAAGCTCTTTATCGGGAAGGAGATTTGTGCAATGGAGCTTAAAGATAAGGCCAGCATCAGGGTGAACAGCAGTCTTTTTTTCATTAACGACTCTCCTTAAAACTTCTCGAAATCAACGACGTCAAGGACAAACAGCGTCGCGCCGCCGACGCGAACTTCCATCGGGCTGGAAAGAATGTCTTCTGGTCCGCCCGTTAGCGGCGGGCTGGGGGTTATCAGGCGGCTGCGGGTCTGGCAGGTATTCTTGATTATTCTCTTGACCTCCGTCAGGCGTTCGTCTGTAACGCCGATGAGCAAGGTAGTGTTACCTTCGCGCAGAAAGCCGCCGCTCGAAGCCAACCTGGTTGAGGCCAAACCGGCCTTGGCAAGCTCTTTGCTGAGAGCTGCGGCGTCGGTATCCTGCACGATTACCAGCGCTAGTTTCATCAAGACATTTTACGGGAGCGTTCTTAGCTTACCGTGAATCGAGGAAGCCCAACTTGCGGGCGTGCTCCAGCGCCTCTATGCGATTACCGGCGTCGAGCTTGCCGTATAGTCTCTTAAGATAGTCACGCACGGTGTCGGGTTTGAGACCGAGTATCTCGCCCATCTCGCGGGCCGTGAGGCCGTGCGCCAGAAGCTTGAGGACCTCCTGCTCGCGCGGCGTCAGCTTGGGGACTGGCGGAGGGGTGAACTGCGAAGAAGCCGGGTCGTGAGACAGCTTCATAATGCGCCGCGCTAGTTCCGCGGGGCTGACCTCTTTGGAGTAATAAGCGTTAGCACCGGCTGAGGCTGCTTTATTTTGAATGGCGGCTTCGGTAAAGGTGGTCAGCATTACCACCACTCCCGCAAAACCGTTCTGGCGCAGCAGCGTGCAGGCTTCGATGCCGTCCATGCGGGGCATCCGAATATCTAAAATCACTACGTCAGGTTGGTACACCTCGACCAGCCTTATTGCTTCGTCGCCGTCGCCTGCCTCTCCTACTACCGAGAAACCCTCCTTTTCCAGGGCGGCCCGCAGGCCTACGCGAAAAAGGGGATGGTCATCCGCTATTAGTAAACGCATCGTCTCAATCATAACAAGGTGTAGGTGGAGAGGCGGCGGTCGTTGGCTTCCAGGTGGATGCAAGCCCCGCCGAGGCTTCCCTTGCAAGAGCGAAAGACGCCCTTGTGCAGGTCGGCTACCTGGCGGGCGATGTAGAGCCCCAGGCCAGAGCTGCCGGAGTGCACCCCGCGCAGTTTCTGACTGTGGAAGGGCTGCGAGAGCGAGTCCAAAGGGGCAGGCAGGCCGGGGCCGTCATCCTCGATCTCAAAAAAACCTGGGCCCGCCCTGAGGATTATCTTGCTGCGCGCGTGCCTAAGAGCGTTTTCCACCAAATTGGCCGCGGCCCGCTCGATCATCATGCGGTCAGCGCGCGTTTCTCCCGCGCCTGATACCTCGATGCTAATGCCGCGCTTTTCTGCGTCCTTTAAAAAACGCAAGCGCATGTCGTCCAGCATGGCGTAGATATTTACCAGCTCCAGCTGTGGCTTGGTGGTTTCCAGCTTAGAGGCCGTCAGCAGATTTTCCACCAAGCGGTAGGTTCGCTCTAGCTCTTGCAGCAACTGGCGTAGCAGAGCAGATTTTTGTGCATCGTCGAGGTCTCGGGCGTCGACCATGTAAGAGGTGGCGCGCACCGCGGCGATGAGAGGGGTTTTCAGGTCGTGCGCCAGGGTGGCGAAGACTGCTTCGCGGCTTTCCGCCAGCGTGCGCAGGTGCAAAATTAACCTTTGGAACTGCTCGCGCATCAACGCCACCTCGCGCGGCGGCGGGTGTTTTGGGGGCGGTAGATTGAGGTCGGCGATGGTGCGCGAGCTGACCTTGAGATAGCGCAGAGAACGGGTCAGCTCGTCTATTGGCGCCAGCAGGCGACTAGCCAGCAGGTAGCCCAACCCACTCGCGAAAAGACCGACAGAGACGAGCCATAAGGCGATGTATAACCCCTGCTGTTTGAGTCCCCCAGGCGTCCCGTGGGCAATGACGTAAATGACGATGAGGTTTGGCAGAAAAGCCAGCGTAGCTATCGTCAGCGTCAGCCAGAACTTAAGGCTGGGGGAGTTTTGCTGCATGGCGCTACTCTACGAACTGCAGGGCGTGCGCGATGCTCTTTTCGCTGTCTTTCTCGAACGCGTGGAGTTTGCCCAGATCGACTTCAAGGTCCAGGGTGTCTTCCGGCTTTAGCGGCATGTACCCCTCGATGCGCGCGGTGATCTTGACGTCTTCGAGGCGTACGTGAACTTCGGTTTCCGCACCCAGAGGTTCCACCACGTCTACGACGCCGTGAATGACGGTGTGCTCGCCGGGAGTCTCGGCGCTGCGCACTTTCAAGTCTTCAGGCCTGACGCCTATCCAGACTTCTTGGCCGGCGTAGGGCTCTAGCGCCTTGGCGAAAGCGCCCTCAACCTTCAGCTCAAAATTCTTGTGGGTCAACTTGATTTCGCCGCCCTCCTTTCTCACCTCGCTGAGGATGAAGTTCATGGCGGGGCTGCCGATGAATCCGGCGACGAATTTGTTGGCGGGCAGATTGTAGAGATTGAGGGGCGTGTCTACCTGCTGAATCTCACCATCCTTCATTACCACGATACGGTGGCCCAGCGTCATGGCCTCTACCTGGTCGTGGGTGACGTAGATGGTCGTGACCCCCAGGCGCTGCTGCAGTTTGCTTATCTCGGCGCGCATTTCCACTCGCAGCTTGGCGTCGAGGTTGGAGAGCGGCTCGTCCATCAAAAATACCTGCGGCTCGCGGACGATGGCGCGACCCATGGCTACGCGCTGGCGCTGCCCGCCGGACAGCTCGCGCGGCTTTCTCTTGAGCAGGTGTTCGATCTTGAGAATTTCGGCGGCCTGTTTGACGCGCTGGTCTATCTGCTCGCGGGGTACTTTACGCAGGCGCAGGCCGAACGCCATGTTGTCGTAGACGTTCATGTGCGGGTAGAGGGCGTAATTTTGGAAGACCATGGCGATGTCGCGGTCTTTTGGCGGTACGTCGTTGACCAAGCGGTCGCCGATGTAGATCTCGCCTTCGCTGATTTCTTCCAGACCGGCGATCATGCGCAGGGTCGTCGTCTTACCGCAGCCGGAAGGGCCGACGAAGACCACGAATTCGCCGTCGGTGGTCTCGAGCGTGAATTCTTTGACGGCCTCGACTTTGCCAAAGCGTTTCCATACATTGTCTAACTTTACCTTTGCCATACCTACCTCCAGCCCCGCGCTGTGCGCCGCTGGCGCATCGGGGGAATACGTAACAAGACGAGTCTAACACGAACCTCTCACGGAAACGGGGATTAGAACAGCTATGATGCCCGCGTGAAAAAGGCTCGAGCAGTCATCGTCGGCGGAGGGTTGGCGGGTTCAGAGGCCGCCTATCAGCTGGCGCGGCGCGGCTTGCCGGTAGACCTCTATGAGATGAGGCCCGCGAAAATGACTCCGGCTCATCAGAGCGGCGACCTGGCCGAACTAGTTTGCTCAAACTCGCTCGGGGGCGAATCGCACGCCAACGCCAAGGGGCTTTTACAGGCGGAGCTACGCTTGGGGGGGTCGCTGATAATGCAGGCCGCCGATGCGGCGCGCCTGCCCGCGGGCGGCGCGCTGGCCGTAGACCGCCGCGCTTTCTCACGGTTCATCAACGAAAAGATAATCGGATTGGCGGAGGTCAGGGTGGTGCGTAGCGAGGTCTCGGCGCTGCCGCCGCAGCGACCCTTGTTGCTGGCTACCGGTCCGCTGACGGCCGACGAGCTGGCCGCGGACATACAGCGTAGCTTGGGAGAGGAGTTTTTGAGCTTTTACGACGCGGCGGCGCCGGTAGTATTAGCGGAAAGCATAGACATGAACGTCTGCTACCGCGCCGGCCGTTACCAGCAGCGGGCCGATTACATAAACTGTCCGCTGAGCGAGGAAGAGTATCGCAGCTTTTACCGCGCTTTGACGGAGGCGCGGCGGCATACCCCTCACGACTGGGAAAAGCTAGACTTCTTCGAGGGCTGCATGCCCATCGAAGAGATGGCGCGGCGCGGCTACCAGACGCCGCTATACGGCCCGCTAAAGCCGTTGGGTTTGAGAGATCCGCGTAGCGACAGGCGGCCCTTTGCGGTGGTGCAGCTGCGTCAGGAAGATCACGCGGGGCGAATGTGGAGCCTAGTAGGTTTTCAGACGGGTCTCAAATGGGGGGACCAGTTGCGGGTGCTGCGCACCATCCCTGGATTGCAAAACGCCGAGGTAGTTCGTTACGGAGTAATGCACCGCAACACCTATCTGAACGCGCCGCGCCTGCTCGATTCCAAGTTGCAGGCCAGGAAGATGCCGGGGGTCTACTTCGCCGGCGTACTGGCTGGTGTGGAGGGTTACCTGGAGTCGGCGGCTACGGGCTGGTACGCGGCCTTGCAGGTCGCCGCCAATCTGCGGGGCGGTGAGTTGCAGCCGCCCCCTCCGGAGAGCATGTTGGGAGGCCTCTTGCGCTTTTTGACGAGCGCCAACCCTCGCAATTTTCAGCCAATGAACGCCAACTGGGGGCTGGTGCCGTCGCCGCCTGAGCGTTTGAAGAAGAGAGAGAAGCGTGAGCTGATGTTCTCCCGCGGTTTGGCCGCCTTCGACGAGTGGCTGCGCGGCTTGGACTGAGCAATTAGTGAGCGTCTGACCTTGTCCTTCCTCTCACCGCAGCCTAAGCATGGGGGGGTACGGTTTGCTTGATGGAACCCATACACGGCACTACCATTCTCGCCTTGCACAAGGGGAGTCAGACGGCTATAGCCGGAGACGGGCAGGTAACCTTCGGCAACACCATCATGAAGCAGGGAGCCGTGAAGGTTCGCAAGCTCCAGGGGGATATTCTCGTAGGCTTTGCCGGTGTCGTCGCCGACGCCCTGACTCTGCTGGAGAAGTTTGAAGAGCAGCTGCAGCTCGCCAAGGGTTCGCTCAAGCGCGCTGCGGTGGAGACGGTCAAGCTGTGGCGCACCGACAAGGTGTTGCGCCAGCTGGAGGCGATGCTGATAGTGGCTGACGCCAGCGAGATTTTTCTGCTTTCCGGTACGGGCGAGGTAATCGCGCCGGATGAATCGGTGGTGGCCGTTGGTTCCGGCGCCCCTTACGCGCTGGCCGCCGCCAAGGCCATGCTGCGCGAGACCTCGCTATCGCCGGCGCAGATAGCCGAGCGAGCCCTCAAGATAGCCGCGGAAATAGACCTATACACCAACGGTAACGCCACCACTCTCAGCGTTGGGGAGGGCGAATGACAGAGCTCAAGCCCAGCGAGATCGTAACGGAGCTGGATAAATACATAATCGGCCAGCAGGACGCCAAGAAAGCCGTAGCCGTGGCCCTGCGCAACCGCTACCGCCGGCAAAGGCTCTCGCCGGAACTGCGTCGCGAGGTCATGCCCAAGAATATCTTGATGATCGGGCCTACCGGCGTCGGCAAAACGGAAATAGCCAGGCGTTTGGCGCGCCTTTCGGGGGCGCCCTTCCTCAAGGTGGAGGCTACGAAGTTTACCGAAGTCGGTTACGTGGGCCGCGACGTAGACTCGATAGTCCGCGACCTGGCGGAGGTGGCTTTTCAGCTGGTCATGCGCGAGAAGACCGAAAAAGTGGCGGCGGTGGCCGCCAACATGGCCAGCTCGCAGATAGCGCAGATGCTCAACGTTCCCCGTGAGGACGTCGGCGCCGGCCTCTACGACAATGAATACGTGGAAGTAGAGGTGCCCGAGGAAACCAAGATGCCCTTTATGGGGATGCTCGGCGGTATGGGAGACCAGGTTCAGGGCCTGCAAGACATGCTTTCAGGCCTCTTACCGAAGCGCAAAGTACGGCGCCGTATGCAGGTGCGCGAAGCGCGCGAGGTCATCAAAAACCAGGAAGCCGAGCGAATGGTGGATAAGGAAGAGGCCAGCCAGGAAGCTGTCAGGCGCGCTCAGGAAGACGGCATAGTGTTTCTCGACGAGATAGACAAGATAGCCGGCTCCTCAGGCGTGCAAGGTCCCGACGTTTCCGGAGAAGGGGTACAGCGCGATCTATTGCCAATCGTTGAGGGTACGGTAGTCAACACTCGCTTGGGGCACGTCTCCACCGAGCACGTGCTGTTCATAGGCGCCGGCGCTTTCAACGTTTCCAAGCCCAGCGACCTGATACCCGAGCTGCAAGGGCGCTTTCCCATCCGGGTGGAACTGGCTGAGCTTTCGGCTGAGGATTTTGAAAAGATCCTGCGCCATACCGAGAACTCTTTGATAAAGCAGTACACCGAGTTGCTGGCCACCGACGGCACACAGATAGTTTTCAGCGACGAGGCCATAAAAGCCGTGGCCGATTACGCCTACCGCGCCAACCGCGAAATGGAAGACATCGGCGCACGACGCTTGGCGACGGTGCTCGAGTACCTGCTGGAAGAAGTGAGTTTCCAGGTAGATTTGGGACGGATAGAGATTACGAAAGAATACGTCGAGAAGCGACTTGACTCGGTCATGGAGTCGGAGGATTTGTCGCGCTTCATCTTATAGGGGGTTTTTGATGCGAAAACGGTCTTGGTATATCTTCTTCTTTCTGCTAATAGCAGCCCTGGGCGCCGCTTTGGCGCAGTCCTCCGACGCGAAGGCGAAACCCAAGAAAGAGCCCAGCGTCAAGGCTTATCTGCTGGTGGGCGACGTTTACTACTCCTCCGGCGAGTATGACGCGGCTCTGATCGCTTTCCGCCGCGCCCTGGAGAAGGAGCCCAACAACGCCTACGCGCTCTACGGCCTGGGCCGCACCCAGCTGCGCTTGCTGCAGTTTTCTTCGGCGATCGAGAACATCAAACGGGCCATCGCTCTTGACAGCAACTACGCTCCCGCTTACGTCTCACTGGCGCAGGCTTACACCAACCGCTACACCTACGCCGAAGACAAGGACGCAGCCAAGAGCTACCTGCAGCAAGCGCTGCTAATACTGGACGACGCCAAGAGGGTGGACGCCAACTACTATCCCATCTACAACCAGCGCGGATTGGTGTACCAGTACCTGGGGGACTTGAAAAAGGCGGAACAGGCCTTCAAGCAAGCCCTCAAACTGGGTTCCAAAGACTCTGTCGTCAGGTACAACCTGGCTCAGGTTTATCTTTCACAGGGCAGGCTAGACGAGGCTCTGGCAATGCTCCAGGAAGGCGTAAAGATAGACCCATCTTCGGCGCAGTTGCAGTTGCTCCTGGGCAAGGTGCTGGCGGTCAAAGGCAAGCTACCCGAGGCTGAAACAGCGCTAAGCAAAGCCAGCGCCCTCGAGCCCCTCAACGCCGGCTCCTGGCTCTACCTTGGTCAGGTATACTTCCTGGAGAAGAAGTACAAAGACGCCGAAAAAGCGCTGCAGAAGTCTATAGAGCTAGACCCTCTCAGCTTCCCTGAAAGCTACTACTACCTGGGTAGGGTTCACCTGGCCGAAGGCAAGAGCGACGCCGCGGCTTCGGACTTTTCCAAGGCCGTCAAGCTCTCCGAGAGGAACGCCGATTACCACTACTGGCTGGGCAAGAGCCTGCTGGCCCAGAACAAGAGGGAAGAGGCCAAGGCCGAGTTCGAAAAGGCGCTCAAACTGGCGCCCAACTTCGAGGCCGCCAAAAAGGAGCTGTCTTCTTTCAAGTAGCGTTTACGTCCCGCCAAGACCGACCCGGGCCCCGCCCGGGTTTTTCTTTTCGGCGGGCGGACGGGGAGGGGGCGCAAGTATGATGATAGCCATGAAGCCGCGCATCCGCCTGGACTCTTGGGAGCCGGAATACACTGCGCCAGCGGAGCGCCTGCTACAGGAGCGGGCGGAGCGACAGGCCCAGCCGCTGGCCGCCGACGGACCCTGGCGCGCCAAGAGTGAGGCGAGAGAGTGGAGCGGGCCGCTGATATTCGTGGACGGGCGATTCCGCAGCGAAGCGCCGCTTTACCTCAACGAGGCGCGGGCTTTGCTGGTCAGCATGGCGGTGGGAGCGGTGGCGCTCTGGCCGCAGCAGGCTCATTTTTTGCCAAAGTCCTTCGCGGTGGCGCGCTATCTGCTGGCGCCGGCGGGGTCTTGGCCGCTGCCGCACTTTACCGCGGCGCAGGATTTGCGCTATCAGCTCGTCGAGGCCGCGGGCGAGTACGAAGATCTGCGCGCAGCGGCCATGCAGCTGCGTCAGGCCTTGGAGATGAAGGTTGGAGACGAACTCAGGGGGCTATATCCCGACGCCTTGATTTTGCACGACGGCCCCCTGCACAGAATTTCTCAGGCAGAGTCGCTGGGCAGGCTGGGTTACGCCAAGACGCACCATCGCGCCTACCTCTCCGAGGAGCACGCGCGGTTGCTAAGCGAGCTGGCGCCGGCTGAGCGCACCCCTGTTTTCACTTTCTTGCGCGGAGAGCGCCGCTTTTATTCGTGGTACTTACGATTACCGCTCCAGCCAGAGCGGCCCTACGCCGCTGCCGCTACGCTCTTGCGCGTCGAGACTGCGGCCCCCCAGGACGAGGCGCTACGTTTGGCGGACGTTTCGCTGGGCGTTTTCCCCCGCTTGGCTTCGCGCCCTTTTCGCGACCCGCGCGCGCCGCAGAACCTGGTGCCGGTCGCTGCGCTGGAGCGAGAGTTGGGCAGGTTGCTGGGTAGCCCCAAGCTGCTGCGGAGGCGCTTACTGCAATACATATCCGAGGAGGCGGTATGAAAAACGAACCTTTGGGGGTAGTCCTCGGCAGTCGCGAAGCGACGCCGTTGGAGTTCTGGATTGGCGTGCAAAACGGTTTGCTGCGTCTCGACGACGTAGTTTGGGTAGAGTCCGACCACGGCGGCATGAAGGTGCGTTACTACGGTATGGTGGACAGGGTGCACAAATTGCTGGAGGGAATGCAGTTCGACTCTGACACCTACCTGGCGGCCGAGAACCTGATACCTACCAACACCGCTTACGTCGCCCACGTAACCGTGACCAGGCTCGAGCCCGAGGAGTACCTGCCCCCCGACCCGGGCAGCCCGGTCTACCTGGCGCGCGGCGCAGAGCTGGACGCGGCTCTCTACTACGATCGTATGCAGCAGAGGTTGCCGGTAGGCTCCATGAAAAACGGCGAGTCGGCCTTCGTCAACCTGGCCTTCCTCGACGGCCGCCAGGGCGGCCACGTCAACATCTCCGGCATTTCCGGCGTGGCCGCTAAGACCAGCTACGCCCTCTTTTTGCTATACAGCCTCTACAATTCAAGGGTCTTGCAGGACGCAGCCAGCGCTAAGACCCTCATATTCAACGTCAAAGGGCAAGACCTCTTTTATCTCGACAAACCCAACGCCAAACTAACCGAGGAAGACCGCGAACGCTACCGCCGCCTGCGCCTGGAGCCGCGGCCCTTCGCCAGCGTCGCTTTTTACGCTCCCCCCAGGTTCGGCCGCGGCGAAGGGAACCTGGTGGCCGACAGCACCCGCGGCGCGGGGGTAACGCCTTACTACTGGTCGGTCGCCGACTTTTGCCGCGAGGGACTTTTACCCTTCGTTTTTACTGATCGCGGCTCGATGAGCAACCTAGGTTTTCTGATAGACAACGTCACCGCCCGCTTGGCGGCGCTGGCCAGGGGGCAATCAGGACCGGCGTTGCTGGTCGAAGACTGGTCGGAAGCCCCTCCTGGCGGCGGGCCGGCGGGCGGTTTCGAAGGGCTTGGCAAGGCGGCCATCGGCAGCTTAGAGCAACTGGTCGATTACGTTGAGTACAAGCTCCTGGGCGCGGAGTCGGAAGGAGAGCAAGCGCAGGGTGATACTCGTTGGACGGCCAGGCAGCACAGCGGCACCCTGCAGGCCTTCGTGCGCCGGCTGCGCGCCGCGGCGCGCAGCCTCCACAAAATCGTTCGAGCCGATAAGAAGAGCAGCGCGCCTGACCCGCTCGCCGGCGATTCGCAGATAAGCGTGGTTGACATCCACAACCTCAACGCCCAAGCGCAGATGTTTGTGGTGGGAGCGCTGCTGCAAAGGGTTTTCAGGGCCAAGGAGACGGGCCGTCAGCGGGGCCGGGTCTTCGTGGTCCTCGACGAACTCAATAAGTACGCCCCGCGTGAAGGGGAGAGCCCCATCAAAGACATCCTGCTGGACATCGCCGAGCGCGGCCGTTCGCTGGGGGTGATCCTGATCGGGGCGCAACAGACGGCCAGCGAGGTCGAGCGCCGGGTGGTGGGCAACGCCGCCATCCGCGTGGTGGGCCGTCTCGACGCCGCCGAGGCCGAGCGTCCCGAGTACCGTTACCTGCCGGGCGCCTTCCGCGAGCGGGCGTTGATTATGCCCCAAGGTACTATGATTTTGCACCAGCCCGAGGTGCCCGTGCCCGTTACCGTGCGTTTCCCCTACCCCGCTTGGGCGACCAAGCGGGAAGAGGTCGCGGAAGACGTTTCCGATGAGGCTCTCAAAGACGATTTGGGGATCTAACGTATGGCGCCATATATGGGAAAATAGATTCATGAAGAAGACGACCATCTACCTGCCCGATGAGCTGGACCTCCTCTTAGAGCAGGCGGACCGGCGCGGGGGCACCAGCAAGACGGAGCTGATCCGCCTTTCGGTTAAGCGCCGCCTGCAGCAGGCGGGGGCCGGGCGCATCGTGCCGCGCAGTATTGGCGCCGTCGAGGGCGAGCTCGGCGTGAGCGCCGAAGGCGCCAAACGCTGGCTGCGCGAACACTGGCCGAGCGAGCTGGTGGCCTAGCCGAGCATGGTCACTCTCGACGCCTCGGCCCTGGTAGCGCTCCTGGCGGCGCGCGACGCCTACCACGACCGTATGCGGCGGTTGCTGCTCACCGAGCGCCCGCCCTACTTGATTCCCGAACCGGTCCTGGCCGAGCTCGCTTACCTTATCGAAATCCGCGCGGACGCGCACGTCATGGACCATTTCCTGGCCGACGCCGAAGTCGTCGCCCGGGTGCTGGCGCCGCCGGCTCCGTACCTTGGCCGTATTCGCCAGCTCGCCTCGCCTCACGCCGACCTTCCGCTGGGAGTGCTGGACGCTACCGTGGCCGCCGTGGCCGAGGAGCACGGAGGCCGCCTCCTGCGCCCCTATGGGCATTGTCAGGTAGTGGCAGCCGAGGGGCGTATCGAGGTGGTGGCATGAGGATCCTCCATACCGCCGACTGGCACCTGGGCAAGATTCTCAAAGGGGTCGACCGCACCCCCGAGATCGCCGACGCCCTTAGGGATCACCTGCGCATCGTGCGCGAAGAGAAGATTGACCTGGTGCTCGTCGCCGGCGACCTCTTCGACCGCCCGCGCGTGGGCGCCGAGGCCGAGGCCGCGGCCTTCGAGTTCTTTTTGGGGCTGCGCGAGCTGGGCGTTCCCGCTTTGGTCATCAGCGGCAACCACGACTCGCGGACCCGCCTGGAAGCGCTGGCGCCGCTGCTGGAGCTGGCCGGCGCGCACGTACGCGGCGAGGTGCGGGTGCGCGGCGAAGGCGGCGTCCTGCTGCGCGACTGGGGCGAGGCGGCCCTGTTGCCGTTTCTTTCGCAGCGTCGCGCAATAAAAGCGGCGCAACTGCTGTCAGGCCATGAAGGCGACTGGCAGCACGGTTATTCGGATACAATTGGCCGCTTGATGACGAACCTCAGTAAAGGTTTCAGAGCGGGGCGTACAAACCTGCTGCTGGCCCACCTGACCATGGAAGGCGCCAACCTGCGCCTCGGCGGCGGTGAGTTTTCTTTCTACGTAGGCAACAGCTACGCGGTCAAAACAGACTTACTGCCCTCGAGCGCCACTTACGTAGCCCTGGGGCACATTCACCGCCAGCAGAAGGTCTGCGACGCGCCGCTGGCTTGGTATTCGGGTTCTTTGCTGCAGTTAGATTTTGGCGAGGGTGAAGAGGCCGATCGCGGGGCCTTGCTGGTGGAAATAGAACCCGACCGTCCCCCCAAGGTTCATCAGCTAATCGAGCGCTGGGGCAAGCCCTTGCGCACATTCAGGCTCGAGCCGGAACAGCTGGATCGCCGTATCGCCGAGGTGGAAGGCTGGCCCGGCTACGCGAAATTAATAATCAGCGGCCCCGCCAACAGCGCTTTACGTGAGAGGCTTTATCGCGATAATCCCCGCTTGCTGGAGGTTCGCTTCGAGGCCGAAACCCCGGACCCCTTGGTCGAGCTGGCCGCCCAGGTGGAGACTATGAGCTGGCCGGAAGCGTACGAGCGCTACCTGCGCGAGGTCAAGGGTCTTGAAGAGACAGACGCGTTGCTGGCGGCTTTCCGCGAGATATTCGAGGAAGAGCATGCGTCCGCTTAGGCTCGATTTGGCCGGTTTCGGGTCGTTCGTCGAGAGCGCCAGCCTGGACTTTTCGGATGTTGAACTTTTCGCCATTACCGGTTCTACCGGCTCGGGCAAGACCACGCTTCTCGACGCCATAACCTTCGCGCTCTACGGTGAGACGCCGCGCATGGGTCGACGCGGCCTAAAGGCGTTATTGAGCCCCGGCGTCGACAAGGCCGCGGTACAGTTGACGTTTGCGCTGGCGGAAGAAGTATGGCGGGTGACGAGGGTGATCGGCGCCAAGAGCGAGGCGCGCCTGGAGAAGCAGGACGGCTCTTCCTGGCGCCTATCCGCGGCCTCGGAAAAGATCAAGACGCTCAATGAGGCCGTAGAAAAGCTGCTGGGGCTCGACTACAACGCCTTTACCCGCGCCATACTCTTGCCCCAGGGCAGGTTCGATACCTTTTTGAAGGGAGACAGCAGGGAGCGTCGCGAGTTGCTGTTTTCGCTCTATGGCCTGGAGGCGCTGGCGCAGTTGCGCGAGCGCGCGGTGGCGCGCCTTACGGATTTGCGCGAAAAGCTGGCTGCGGCGCAGACGCTGAGCGATCACTACCAGGGCGTGAACGAGGAGGCGCTTAGCGAGGTTAGAGACGAGGCGGAAGAGGCGGCCAGAGAGCGCCGCCGCCTGGACGGACTGATTGAAGGGCTGGAAAGAGAGATAAACAAGCTGAGCGGCAGCCTGGACATGTGGCAGGAAAAAGACCGCCTAGAGTCGCGCAAGCAGGCGCTGGCGCAAGAAGAGGAGAGCATGCGCGAGGTGCGCCGCTGGGTTGAGCTGGCGGAAGCGGCTGGCAGAGCCTTGCCGGAGGTACAGCGCCTGCGACGGGCGCAGGCGCAGGCTAGGCAGGCGGAGTTAGAGTTCGAAAAGAGTAATAGCGCCTACGAAAAGGCGAAGGAAGAATGGGAAAAAAAGGGCAAAATATTCAACGAAGACGACTTGGAAAGCCTCAGGAACCGCGTAGCGGCATTGCCGCTCTTCGAGGCGCGCCTACGCAAACTGAACATGCTGGGCGGCGACGCCGGCGCGGGGGAAGTTTTGCATTATGACGAAGAGCGCTATCGCGAGACGGAAAAAGAGCTGCTCAGGGCCAAAGAGCAAAGGAGGCTGACTGAAGAACGCCGCCGACTGCAGAAGCGTCGAGAAGGACTATTAGCCGACCTTCGGGACGTAGGGCAATTACTGGAGGAGGAGCAACAGAAGCTGCAAAAACTGACGGCGGACGGCAAGGAGGCCGCCGAAGAGCTTGCAGAGCTGAAGCGACGCCTGCAAGAGGAGCGCAGCCGCGCAGAGCTGGGTTCCTTTCATCACCTGCTGCGCGAGGGTGAGGAATGCCCGCTGTGCGGCCAGGTAGTAGCCAAGCTGCCGCCGCGGCGGCAGAGCCCGCTGGCGGGGCTGGAGAAAGCCGTGCGCCAAAAAGACGAAGAGGTGGCGCTCTTGCGGCGACGTTGGTCGGAAGCGGCTGCTGAGGTTAGGGGACTGCAAAGCAAAAAAGGCCAGTTGCAAAGGCAGCTCGCTGACGTTGAGCAAGACATTGTGCGCCTGGGCGCCGCCGATAGCGAAGGGAAGTCGAACGAGGCGGAGATTGCCGAGCGGCTTTTAGCGATGAGACGCGGCTTAGCGCGAGAGCTGCGAGAGCAGGCCCAGGGCGAAGAGCCCAGTCGCTACCCGCGCAGCTTGCGCCAAAAGCTCTCGCGTCTGGAGAAAGAGCGCGCGATCGTCGCAGAGCTCGAGCGCAGACTGCAGAAAGCTGAAGCGGATGCGCGCGCGGCGCGCGTGATATTTGAGACGCAAAGAGCGGCCTTAAAGCCTCTGCGCGCCAGCGTTACCGCACTGCTCGATGAATTGGGGTTTTCCTCCGCTGAAGAGGCCGAAAAAGCGGCGCGCAGCCCCCAGGAGGTAGAGAGTCTCAAGAAGCGCCTGGACGAGTGGCGAAACGAGGTCGCCTACGTCGGCAAACGCCTGCAGGAGTTAGAAGGAGAACTATCCGGGCAAAGAAAGGTAGACCCCGCCGAGATCACACGGAAAAAGCAAGAACTTCAGACTCGCCAGCGTCAGCGTGAGGCCCTGGATAAACGCCTGGGGCACCTCGAAGAGCGCGTGCGGCGGCTTGAAAAGGACCTGGAAGCCAAGCGTAAGGCGCAGGCGCAGGCGGCCGCGTTGGTGCAGGAAACGGGAATATGGGAGCAACTGGCCGAAGACCTCAAAGGCCACAAGTTCCCCGACTATCTGCTCGAGCGCCTGCAGCTAGACATGCTGGCGCGCGCCTCCGAGCTGCTTTTCACCCTCTCACAGCAGCGCTATCGCCTGTTATTGCGCGAGGGCGCGTACTTTGTCGAAGACTTGTGGACGGGCGCAGTTCGCCCCGCCAAGACTTTGTCCGGCGGCGAGACCTTTTTGGCCTCTCTCAGCCTGGCGCTCTCGCTTTCGGAACACCTTTCGCGCGGACGTCTGGGTGCGCTCTTCCTCGACGAGGGCTTTGGCACCCTCGACGCCGAAGCCCTGGAGCTGGCGGCCGAGGTCTTGGAATCCCTGCCCACGCAGGGGCGTATGGTGGGGGTAGTAACTCATGTACCGGAGCTGGCGCAGCGCATTCCCACGCGCCTGCTGGTGGAAAAGACGCCGCAAGGCAGCCGCGCGCGCTGGGACGATTAGCTTGACCCCGCCGAAAGCGAGCGCTCAGGGGGTGCTATACTGGCTTAGGTTTGAGTAAGAAACGTATCTTGCACAACACCCTCATTGTCATGGCCGGCACCCTAGCCAGCCGAGTTCTCGGTTTGCTGCGCCAAGGCGTGCTCAACAACTTTTTCGATAAATCAATAACCGACGCTTTTTTGGTGGCGTACCGCGTGCCCAACCTCTTCCGCGAGATTCTGGCCGAGGGGGCCGTCAGCAACGCCCTTATTCCCATACTGGCAGAGCTGCCGCGGGCGCAACGCGACCTTTTCAAGCGCCGCTTCGCGGCTTTCTTGCTTGGTTTGAACCTGATGGTGGTGGGTTTGGGAATACTCTTTGCGCCCTACCTTGCGGCGCTTTTGCTGGCGGCGCACACGCAACTGGATGCTGGCCTGGTTACCTATCTGATACGGCTGGTCATGCCCTTTTTGCTGGCAATCAGCATGGCTTCGCTTTTTGGGGCGTTTTTGCAGTCCGAAGAGCGCTTCTGGGGGCCCAGCTTTGCGCCAATGGCCTTCAACGTCGGCGCCATAGCGGTGATGTTGCTGTGGCCGGGTAAGGCTACGGCGCTGGCCTTGGCCTTCGTTCTGGGCGGTTTTATGCAGGCGGCGGTGCAGCTGCCGGCCCTCAAAGGTTTCGGACTGGAGCTCGCCTGGCACCCGGCGATCGGTAAGGCGGCGCTCTTGATGACGCCTTTCGTTTTTACCACCTCCACGCGCCAGTTTTTGACCATAGTCCTCTATGCCCTGCTGACGTCCATGCCGCTGGGTGCGGCGACGGGCTTTAGTAACGCCGACATGACCTACTTGATGGCGCTGGGGCTCTTTTCGGTCTCGCCGGCGATGGCCCTCTACCCGCGCCTTTCGGCGCACGCCGCGGCGGCTGAGAACGCCGCCTTTGCAGACTTGCTGAGGCGCGGGCTCGAGCGCGTGGCGGTCTTGCTGGGCTGGGCGGCTGCGTTGATGACGGGCCTGGCGCCCTGGGCGGTGGCCGTGCTCTTCGCCTGGCGCGCCAGCTTTGACTCTCAGGTGTTCGCCTATAGCGCCGCGGCTATGCGGGCTTTGGGCTTGGCGCTCGTGCCCTGGGGGCTATACAACCTTTACGTGCGCGGCCTCTACGCCCGCAAGCAGATAGCGCGCGCGGTCAAGATAAGCGTCACGCTCTTCCTGCTCAATACCCTTGGCTACTATTTGCTGGTCCATAAAGGGATGTTCTACCTCAACCTGGCGACGGTTTTGGCGGGACTGGCGGGCCTGCTCTGGATGATATGGATATACCACAGAGAAGGTCTCCTGGGGGCGGGAGCGCAGACGCTGTTTCTCTTCAAGGTGCTGGCGATAGCTGCACTCGCCGGCTGGATCGGCGGCCGCGCGGCCGCCGCGTTAGGTCCGGCTCGCGATCTGGAGCTGTCGTTGTTGCCGCTGGCGGGCGGAACGCTGGCTGCCAGCGCGATTTACCTAGCCGCTGCGTTGGCGCTGCGCCTGCCGCTCAAGATACGTTAGCCTCAGGGCTCGAGGCGGTGGCGGTCGCGCGGGAAGGCGCGGGCGTAACGCACGTTGGGAAGCCCCAAGAGCTTCTGGGTAAAACGCTCGGCGCCGATGGCGAAACCGCCGTGCGGCGGCATACCGTACTTGAAGACCTCGATGTAGTCGCGGAAGCGTTCGGGGTCCATGCCTTTCTTTTCTAGCTGCTGCACTATTATCTCGGGGTCGTGAATGCGTTGCCCGCCGGACGTTATTTCCAGGCCCCGGAAAAGCAGATCGTAGCCGCGCGTCAGGCCATCGCCCGTGGGGTAGGTATAGAAGGGGCGCACCGATTCGGGGTACTGCACTATAAACACGAAGTCCGTTTGGTACCTCTCGGCAAAATACTCGCCCAACGCGCGCTCGGCTTCGTCGTTGAGGTCGGCGCCCATTCCCAGACCCAGCTCTTCCTTGACTATCCGCTTGGCTTCGGAGTAGGGGACGCGCGGTATCTGGGCGGGCGCTTTGGGCGTCTCGGCTCCCAGCAGCTCGAGTTGCCGCGCCGCGGAAGACTGCGCTTCCGCCAGCATGGCCTTCACCAGTTCTTCTTCGAGTTTCATCACGTCCTCGTCGGATTGGATGAAGCCCATTTCTACGTCGAGACTGAGGTATTCGTTGAGGTGGCGGCTGGTGGCGTGCTCCTCGGCGCGCCAGACCGGGGCGACCTCGTAGACTCGCTCATAAACGCCGACCATTATCTGCTTGTAGAGTTGCGGGCTCTGCGCCAGATAAGCGGACTCGCCAAAGTAATCAACCTCGAAAAGGTTGGCGCCGCCCTCGGCGCCGGCGCGCACCAGCTTGGGGGTAAAAACCTCGGTGAAACCTTGGCTGTCCAGGTAGCGGCGGAAGCCGCGAACCAGGGCGGCCTGCACCTGCAGTGGGGCGCGCGCTTTTTCACCGCGCAGCGTAACGTAGCGGTAGCTAAGCAGCGTTTCCGGGTTGGCGCGCCACTCCTCTTTGGGTATCTCGACGGGGGTAGCTTGGGCCGAGGGCTGCAAGACGCTGAGTTCGCTGGCTAAAACCTCGAAGCCTCCAGGGGCCTTGGCGTTTAGCACCACCTCGCCGCGAACGCTGATGGCCGACTCGGGTAGGGGAAGTTTTTGCCCTCCGGGGAGCACTACCTGAATGAGGCCGCTGCGATCGCGCAGCAAAATGAACTGAACCCCACCCAGGTCGCGCCGCCAGTGCAGCCAGCCCTGCAGCTTTACCTCTTCGCCTACTTTGTCTTTGGCCTCGGCCGTCAGAGTTCTTTTCATCTTCATCCTCTTTCACGAAAAAGCCCCCGGTCCAAGGGAAACCGGGGGGAGCGGCGTTTCCCCCGTTAATGATCGTCATTACCGCAACGACACATACTATTGCAAGTCTAGGCGTTGTCGCTGCGGGGGTCAAGAGCGAGCGGCTTAAGACTCCCAGGCCTTGATTAGCTGCAACAGCTCGCCCGGTTCGCAGTTGCCGAAAAACGACTCGCGTATCTCTTCCTGCCTGACGAACTGGCCGTTATGGTCCGCCAGCATAGCCTCGCGCACCTCTTCAGGTTTGTTGCGCACCTTTTCAAGTTTGAGATCGCCCTCAGGTCCGTAGAAAACGCGATAAATGACGCCCGCCAGACGGCGTTCGGCGCTAATGGAGCCTTCCTCGCGCCAGACGTCGTACTCGAGCGAGACGAGAATGTCCTCTACCGAATCGTAGTCGCTCTTCTTTTTCAAGGCGCTACCTCCAACTGGCTGGGGCTGTTGATGATCATCTCGTAAGCGCCCGCGTATATTTTTACCCTGCCGCTGGCGCGAACCGTTTTGCCCAAGTAGGCTTCGGGGAAGGGTTGTTCGAACTGGCCGTAGACGCGCGGGAAGAAAACCAGACGAAAGGCGTCAGGGTCTTTGCTGAACTTGAGAAAAGCCACGCCTGTGCGGCTTTCGACCGCAACTACGCGGCCCTCTACGGTGACGATGCGGCCGAAGTACTTTGGCGCTTCGCTCCAGGGGATCACTCCCTGCAGCGGCGGCAGCAAGAAGGGGTTGTCGGGCCGAGCGTTTTTCCAATCGCGCTCCATGGTGCGCAGCAGCCGGAAAAAGGCTTTTGGTTCTGCCGCGGCGGTAATGACGGCGCCCAGCTCGCGATTTGCGTCGAGGGAGCTCTGGCTCATATTTATGGACCCCACCAAAGCGGTGTTGCCGTCGGCGACAATCACCTTGGCGTGCACGTAGGGACTGGGCAGGTAGCGCAGGTGAACGCCCGCTTTCCTGAGGCGTTCCGCGCCGGGGACGAAGTAAGTGTTTTCCTTGGGATCAGCGGGGCTGCCCACCAGCCTGACGTAGACTCCGCGCTTGACCGCGTTGCTCAGCGCCGCTATGACTTCTTCGTCCACCATTCCGGCTTGTTCCAGAAATAGAGTGGAGCGGGCGTTGTCGATCAGGCTTAGCACGACGTGGCGCGAGTTTCCTTCGCGAACGCCGCGCACGGTGCGGTCGGGGCTCCAGACGAGGTGCGCCCCAGACAGGTCTATGCGCTTGCCGCGCCAGTCGGCGTCGAAGACGCGCGCTACCTCGGCGACCCAGTCGGGGCGGTCGCTGACTATCATGTACTCGCGATTGGCCTTGAAGGTGGAGCCGGTCAGGTTGCCGCTGCCGAACCAGACAAAATGGTCGTCTACCACCATACTCTTTTCGTGAACGAAGACGAAACGGAAAGGCTTGGAAAAGCGCAGGTCTACGCCCTCGTCCCTCAGGGCGCTGATGACGTCCATGCTGGGCCTGCCGCCGGCTGGCTCGCGTTCCAGCAGTACGCGCACGCTTACGCCTCGTTGCACGGCTCTGCCGATGGCGTCTATTACGTCCTGGCGGCTGGGCGTCCACAGGTAGACTTTGAGACGGATGGAACGGTGCGCGCCGTCAATGAGGCTCAGCAGGTGCTGCACGCCGTCGTCGGGCTGTACGTACAGCTCAACCTTGGAGGCAAAGGAGAAAAAGCTAAGAAGGGTTAGTAGAACCAGTAATAATCGCTTCACGTCAGCTCCTTGATTTGCATTGTAGTGCAGTAGGGGTAGGGGCAATGGTCATGGCCGCACACTGATGCGGCGAATTTCAGCCTTGGAAAAAGCATCGTCTACCAGGGCGGCAACGTCGAGGCGGGACTCGGCGCGCTCCAGCTGCTCGGGGGTGCTCTTGGTGGCGGGGCGTTTGGGCTCGAGGAAACTACAGCAGTCTTGCTGCGGCAGGATCGAGGTTTGGTAGGTGCCGATCATCTGCGCCTGGGAGATGACCTCGTTTTTGTCCATTCCCACTAGCGGTCTGAGGACTAGCATCTTGACGGCCTTGGCCACCGCGTCCATGTTCTCGAGGGTTTGGCTGGCTACCTGACCCAGAGCGTCGCCCGTCACCAGAGCGGCGGCGTTCTCGCGTTCCGCCACACGCTCGGCTATGCGGTACATGAAGCGGCGGTAAAGGAGGGTGCGGTAGCGTTCGGGGGAGTTATTGAAGACCGCCTCTTGGGCGGCGGCCAGCGGCACCACGTAAAGCTTGGCGGGGCCGTGCCAGCCGGCTAGAATTTCCAGCTCGGCCACCGTCTTGCGCAGGGAGTCGAGGCTGGTGTGTGGGTAGGAGTGAAAGTGCACGTAAACGGGGCGCGCGCCCCGTTTGGCCATGCGCCAGGCGGCTACGGGAGAGTCTATGCCGCCGCTAATCAGCACCACGACCTTGCCGCTGGCGCCGACCGGCAGGCCGCCCGGCCCGGCGACGCGGTTACGGCTGGTGTAAACCCAGGCGACGTTCTCGTAGAACTCGACGAAAACCTCGGCGTCCGCCCCCTTGAGGCGCACGGGCCAGCCGCGGGCGGCGACGATGTGGGCTCCTATTTCGCGCTCGGCTTCGGGTGAAGTGAAAGGGAGGCGCTTATTGGCCCGCTTGGCGCTGACGCGAAAGCTGCCGCTATGCTGCGCCAGTTGGCGCAGCGCCGAATCGGCTATTTTGCGAAAGTCTATGTCCACCGTTTCCACGCGCGCAAAGTAAGCGACCCCAAAGACGCGAGCCAGCCTTTCTTGTGCTGAGGCGGCTTCTCTCGCCGGCACCTCGGCCAGAATGCGGCCGTACAGCAGCCTCACCGTGGCGTCGCCGCCCAGGGCGTCGCGCAGGCGTTGCGCCAGCAGTTGTTCGAAGTGGCGCCTGTTCTTCCCTTTGAGGGCTATCTCGTGATAGTGGATTAAAAAGCGCGCCTTGTCTACCACCTAAACAACCTCCGGGCGTTCTCGTCGCTTATTCTTTCCATCTCCTCAAAGGGCAGCCCACGGGAGTTGGCCAAAGCCTCCAGGGTATAGCGCACGAAGAGAGGCTCGTTTTTCTTGCCGCGCATGGGTTCGGGCGGCAGGTAAGGGCTGTCGGTTTCTACCAAGAGGCGCTCGAGCGGCAGCAGTCCGGCGATCTCACGCAGGCGCCGGTTCTTTTTGTAGGTTAGGTTACCGGCAAAACTGACGTAGCCGCCTAGAGCAGTCGCCGATTCGGCCAGCGCCATGTCGCCGCCGAAGGCGTGCAGGACGAAGCGCTGCGGTTTGTTGGCTTCCAGCCAGCTTTGCAGGTCGCGTTCGGCGTCGTCGCGGTTTTTTTGCGAGCGCACGTGAAATACCATCGCCAGGTCGTTATCGTTGGCGAGCTCGAGCTGGAAATCGAGCACCCGCAGCTGCTCTTCGCGACTGGCGGCGTCCCAGTAATAGTCGATGCCCGTCTCGCCGCTGGCGCGCACGCGCGGCTGCTGGGCCAGTTCCCGCAGGGACGCCGCTACTTCGCTATCAAAGAGGGAGGCCTCGGTCGGGTGCAGCCCAACGGCGGCGTAGACGTTAGCGAAGCGGGAGGCGTAGCGGGTGGCGCTGGCGCTGCTGGCGACGTCGGTCCCCAGGGTAAGAATGGCCCGCAGCCCGGACGCCCTTTGCAGCGCCTCTTGCGGCTCGGGCAACAAGTGGAGATGGCTGTGGGTGTCGGTCATGCTGAGAGCAGGCTAGCACATCCCGAGGCGGTAATGATAATCGGGGCTTATTACCCATACTTGCGTCACTGAGACTAGTGCTAGAATGGGCGGCGGTTTTGGGGCCTCGAGCCCCAGTCCTTTGGAGGCAAGAGATGCGAGACGTAACACTGGCAATTGCCGGTTCGGGCGGAGACGGTGTAATCACCGCTGGTGATTTTATCGTTCAGGCCGCGGCCCGGAAGGGTTTGAACGCTTTCATGCTAAAGTCTTACGGACCGCAGATTCGCGGAGGCGAGTCTTCGGCGAGAATCAGGATCTCCGATCGCCCGCTATACAGTCAGGGCGATTTCGTAGATTTCCTGGTCGTTTTTAGCTGGAAGGACCTGGCGCGTTTCCTCGACGAGATAAAGCTGCGTAAGGGCGCCGTTGTCCTCTACGACGAGGCTGACAAGACCCCCCCCGAGGAGTTTCCTATAGACGCCGAGCTGGGCGCCGAATTGATCCCCGTGCCGTTCAAGAAAATGGCCGCAGAAGAGATAAAGGTGCCCCTCACCAAGAACATGGTGGCTCTGGGCGTCATCGCCGAGCTGCTGCACCTGCCCCTGGACGCTATCAAAGACGCTGTTATTAAAAAGTTTGGCAAGCGCAAACCGGAGGCGGCGGAGGTCAACATCCACGCCATAGACTTGGGTAAAAAGTGGGTCAACGACAACCTGCCCAAGGGTACGCAGATAGTCCTGGAGGCCGAGGGTACGGACGAGCCCAAGCTGGTAATGACGGGTGACGACGCGGTGGCTTTTGGCGCCTTGCACGCTGGAGTGAAGGTATTTGCCGGCTACCCGATAACGCCGGCCAGCCCGATACTCGAGTTCCTCTCCAAGTGGCTGCCCAATTTTGGCGGCACCGTAGTTCAGACCGAAGACGAGATAGCCGCCATCAGCTACGCCATCGGCGCCAGCTGGGCGGGTCGCCAGGCCATGACCGCCAGCAGCGGCCCCGGTATCGCCCTCAAGCAGGAGGCGCTGGGGCTGGCGGGGATAGCCGAGATTCCTCTGGTGGTGGTGAACGTGCAGCGCGTGGGCCCTTCCACCGGAATTCCTTCCAAGAGCGAACAGGCCGACCTCTATCAGGCGGTCGGCGGGACTCCGGGGGATATTCCTCGGGTGGTGCTGGCGCCCAGCGACGTCGAAGACAACTTTCAGGTAGCCATAGAGGCCTTTTACCTGGCGGAGAAGTACCAGATACCCGTCATAATCCTCTCCGATCAGTTCCTCGGCGAGCGCAGCGAGACGATCGACGAAAAAGTATTGTTTGCCCGCAAGCGTGTCATCTCGCGCCAGCTGGCCAAGCTCAACGGCGGCGAGTACAAGCGTTACAAGCTGACCGACACCGGCGTCTCGCCAATGACCATTCCGGGAATGAGGGGCGGCCAGTACATCACCAGCGGCCTCGAGCACCTGGAAGACGGTCGCCCCACCTCCAGCGGCACTATCCATCAGGTCATGAGTGAGAAGAGGGCGCGCAAACTTCACCTCATCGCCGAAGAATCGGGTTTTGTCCGCACCTACGGGGACCCTGAAGCCGAGCTGGCCATTCTAGCCTGGGGCTCTTCCAAAGGGGCGGTGCGCGAGGCGGTAGAAGCAGCCGCGGAGCAGGGCTTGAAGGTCAAGGCGATCGTACCGCAGCTAATCTATCCGTTGCCCGAAAAGGTGCTCGACGAGGCTCTGCAAGGCGTCAAGCGCGCGGTCGTCATCGAGCTTTCTTACGGCGCGCAGTTCTACAGATTCCTGCGAGCCTACTACGACGGCCTGCCGGCAGAGACCTACTCCTACGCTCGGGGTGGGGCCAATCCGCTGCTGGTAAGCGAGGTGCTCGAGCAGATCCAGAAATACGCCCAGGAGGCCTGAGATGGAACCGGTAAAACTGACTGCAAAAGATTACAAGACGTCCGTACCGATCGTTTGGTGCCCGGGTTGCGGAGATTTTGGCGTCCTCAACGCTATGCACCAGGCGGCGGCGGAGCTGGCTATTCCTCCCGAGAACCTCATGGTGGTATCCGGTATCGGTTGCTCGAGCCGCATCGGCGGATACGTCAACGCCTTTGGTTTCAACACCATCCACGGGCGGGCTCTACCCATCGCCAGCGGCGCCAAGCTGGCCCGTCCCGAGATGACGGTCTGGGCCGCCGGAGGCGACGGCGACGGTTACTCTATCGGCACCAATCACTTCGTCCACACCATCCGCCGTAACTCCGACTTGACTTACATAGTCATGGACAACAACATCTACGGCTTGACCAAAGGCCAGGTATCGCCTACGACCCCCCATGGCGACGTCACCAAGTCCACCCCCATGGGTAACCCCGACCGCCCCCTAAACCCGCTGGCGCTGGCGCTGGAGCTGGGGGCGACCTTCATCGCCCAGGGTTTTTCGGGTAACGTCAAACACCTGCGCGACCTGATAGTCCAGGGGACGCGCCATAAGGGCTTCGCGCTGATTAACGTCAAGAGCCCCTGCGTTACCTTCCGCGGACGGCAAGAGTTCACGGTCGTGCGCGAGCACGGCGTTTACCTGGACGAGTCGCACGACCCCAGCGACTGGAACCAGGCGCACGAGGTCACCCAGTGGAGCGAGAAGATCCCGCTGGGCGTCATATACAAGATAGAAGGCGTGCCGACGCTCGACCAGGTTGCCGCCGACTTGCAAGAGAAGGCTCGGGAAAAGCAGCACTTCGAGAGTACCAAAGACCTATTGCGCATCTTTCACTAGGCGCAGCCGGTAAGGCGACGGGGGGACCGCTGTCCCCCCGTTTGTGTATGCTTTAGCCATGGGCAAAGCCGCACTTCTTACCTTCGCCTTGTCATTTCTACTGGCGGGCTGCGTACCGCGCTTGCAGGGAGTAAGTGAGAACGTTGCGCCCTCGCCCTACGATTGGAACCCCCACCCGGCGCCGGTCGAGTGGTGGTACGTCTCCGCCTACCTGCCGCAAGAAGGACTGGCTTTTCACTGGGCGTTTTTCAAGTTTTACGCACCGGCCGGACAGAAGGTGGCCGGTATGCCTGCGCGGGCGTTGATGCCGTATCCCTTCGCCAGCGTCCACCTGGCGATCACCGATCTGCGCAGCGATAAATTCACCGTCTATCAAAAAACCGATTTTCCCGGATTAACTGGCAGGTTCGCCGCCGACCCCTTGCGTCTGGAGTTGCAGGGCTGCCGCTTTGCGCAGCAGCGCCGCGCTTTTAAACTGGACTGCGAACCGCTACAGCTGACGCTGACGCCCGAAAAGGCGCCGGTGGCGCATCCCCCCGGTTGGTCGGGAACCAGCGAGACGGGCAGAATGTATTACATTTCCTATACCAGGGCCAGGCTGCAAGGCCGGATAGCTGGCAGGAAGGTAAATGGCGTCGCCTGGATAGACCATCAGTGGGGAGAACAGATGAGCGGCGTCAGCGCCCTCTGGGACTGGTACGGCCTGCACCTCAGCAACGGCGTAGACCTAATGCTCTACCGTATCCGTGACGCCGAGGGCAGGGTCAAGGTGCTACAGGGGAGCAGCGTCTCCCTCAGCGGCGTCGCCAGGCGCCTCGAAGGGCTGACGATGACGCCCCTTTCTAGCTGGACTTCTCCGCACAGTCACATCAAATACTCGCTAGCCTGGCGGGTAGAAGGGCGAGGCTGGTCGCTAACGCTGCTGCCGTTGCGCCGCGATCAGGAAATCCGCGGCAGCGTCCTGCCGGTCGCTTACTGGGAGGGACCGGTAGCCGGCGAGGGGACCTGGCGCGGCCAACCGGTCAAGGCCTGGGGTATGGGGGAATTCGTCGGCGGCGGTTTCCACAAGCGGTAATAGAGCTCCTCGCAATCACGCGCAACGAGAACTAGATTGACCATTGAGCCAATGTTACACGAATAACAGCAAGGGAAATAAATCACTAACTGAAAATGTTAAAAATATAACGAACTAATTCTTACTGCCCCGGGCAGGAATGCCGCGAAGATGATTAAGCGGCTACGACTCTACCAGTTTCTTAGCGCCCTTGAGAAGGCGCTTAACCGTGGCGTTATCGGCGGATTCGCAGTAGATACGCAGCAGGGGCTCGGTACCCGAAGGACGCACGAGCAGCCAAGAGCCGTCGGAAAAGTGCAGCTTGACACCGTCGAGCGTCTCTACCTGGGCGACTTTTTTATTGCCAATCTCAGCGGGCGGACTCGCTTTCAGCCGCGCCATAATCTCATCGCGAAGCTCAGCGTGCGCCAGGCGCAAGTCCAGTCGTTCAAAGGCGTGTTTGAAGCCGGTCAGATCTTCAATCTCGGCAAACTGTCGCCGCAGGCTTTTGCCGCTCACGGCCACGCTTTCTAGTAGCAGCAGACCGTTTAGAACGCCGTCGCGCTCGGGGATATGCCCGGCGACTCCGATACCGCCGGACTCCTCGCCGCCTATCAAAACGTCGCCCTTGATGAACTCATCGGTGATGTACTTGAAACCAATGGGTGTGGTAACCACCTCCAGCCCTAACTTTTGGGCGAGCAGGTCTATTATTTTAGATACCGAGAAAGTCTTTATTACCCTCCCGCGCAGACCCTTTTGGTAAAGATGCTTCAGCAGCACCGCGAATATTTGATGACTGTTGAAGTAGCTTCCACCGGCCAGCACCGCGCCGATGCGGTCGGCGTCGCCGTCGGTTACGGCGGCGAAGACCGGTTCGGACTCGGCGCCCATAACCGCCCGCAGAGTAGCCAGGTTATGAGGGATGGGCTCGGGGTTGACGCCGTAAAACAGCGGGTGCGGCACGCCGTGAAGTTCGCGCATGTCTATGCCCAAGCCGGCGAACTTGACGAAGCCGGAGAGCCATCCCGAGCCCGCCCCACCCATGGCGTCGTGATAAAAGGCTCCCTGGTGTCTGCTCAAAGCGTCCATGTCGAGTTGCCGAGAAAGCTCCTGATAGTATTCTTCTCTGATGTCAAAGCGCTCTATTCCGTCCTCCCCGACCTCCGCGGGCGGCTGCCGCTCGTCGATACGGCTAATCATCCCCTGGTAGATTTCGGGGGTAGCCGAGCCGCCGTAGGGGCCTTTCAGTTTGTAGCCGTTGTAGATAGGAGGGTTGTGGCTGGCGGTGATCATTACCCCGGCGGCAGCCTGGTAGCGCACGACCGCAAACGACGTCACCGGCGTGGGCAGATAGCTCTTGCTAAGGCGAACCTCGAGGCCGTTGGCGGCGATTACCGCGGCGGCGCGCCGGGCAAACGAGTCCGAAAGAAAACGGGTGTCGTGGCCGACGACGACAAGATTGCCGGAGGCCGACTTTACGTAGTCGGCGGTCGCCTGGGCGGCGCGGGCAACGTTCTTGAAGGTATATTTATCGGCTATCACGTCTCGCCAGCCGTCTGTGCCGAATCTTAGCTTATCCATAAGTCCATGATACGAGTAAGACGCTCCAGCTGATAGACTGTTCGTCGTGCCAAGCGACCTCCTTTCAACCCTCAACGAGCAACAGCAAGACGCGGTCAAACACTTTTTAGGCCCCGCGCTGGTCATTGCGGGAGCGGGTTCGGGAAAGACAAAAACCGTGGTGCACCGCGTCGCCTATCTCTTAGCGGAGCGCGAAGTGTACCCCAGCGAAGTGCTGGCGGTGACTTTTACCAACAAGGCCGCCGCAGAGATGAAGGAGCGCTTGCAGGCAATGGTGGGCGCCGCGGCCAAGGACCTTTGGGTAAGCACCTTCCACTCGGCGGCCTTGCGGGTGCTACGCCGCTACGGCGAGAGGGTCGGGTTGAAGAGTGGTTTCGTGGTATATGACGACGACGACCAGCGCGTACTGATTAAGGAGGTGCTGGCGACTCTCTCGCTGGAGGCGAGGCCGGTTTCCATAAGGGCGCTAATAGACCGCATTAAGAACCGTATGTGGTCAGTAGAGGACTTTTTAGTAGAAGCAGACGACTGGGTGGGAGGACTCAAAAAGCAACAGGCAGCCGAGGTTTACTCCCGTTACCAGCAGCGCTTGCAAGAGAACAACGCCGCGGATTTTAACGACCTGCTACTGCACACCGTCAGGCTTTTCGAGGAACACCCGGACGTTCTCGAAGCGGTGAGGCAGCGGGCGCGCTTTGTGCACGTAGACGAGTACCAAGACACCAACCCGGCCCAGTATCGCTTTACCAAGCTGATTGCCGGCGACGAGGCCAACCTGATGGTCGTGGGAGACCCAGACCAGTCCATTTACGGTTTTCGCAACGCAGACATAAGGAATATTCTCGACTTCGAGAAGGACTACCGCGGCGCCAAAACTTACCGCCTGGAGGCCAACTACCGTTCCAGCGGGGCAATATTGGCTGTCGCAAACGCCTTGATCAAGCACAACGAAAATCGGCTGGAGAAAACGCTCAAGCCTGTAAAAGGGGACGGCGAAGCGGTCAGGCTCTACATTGCGCCCGATCACCGCGAAGAGGCGGCGTTTGTGGCGCGTCAGGCGCAAAAACTGGCGCAAAGCTTCCCGCTCGACGGCATAGCCGTGCTCTACCGCACCAACGCCCAGTCGCGGGTGCTAGAAGAGGCTTTTAGGCGGATCAACATGCCGGCGAAGATCGTGGGGGGCGTGGGTTTTTACGAAAGGCGCGAGGTCAAGGACGTTTTAGCGTACGCCCGCCTGGCGGTCAACAACGTTGACGACGTGGCCTTGCGGCGGATTATTAACGTGCCGGCACGGGGGATAGGGCAGAACTCATTAGAGCGGTTGCGGAGCTATGCGGAGGCGCAAGGCCTGTCACTATTCGCGGCGCTTAATGCAGCCGAGGAGATTTTGCCGACAAGACAGGCGCGTGCGGTAAGAGAGTTCACCTTGCTCTTCCAGACGCTGATGGCGGCGGCGGACGATAGCGGGCCAGACGCCTTTTTGCGCCTGGTGCTGGCCGAAACGGGCTACAGCGAGGCGCTGCGGCGCGACAGGGACGGCGAGCAGCGCTTGGAGAACATAGAAGAACTGTTGCGGGCGGCCGCTGAATGGGAGGAAGAGAACGGCGGCGCAATCGCCGACTTCCTCGACGAAATAGCCTTGACGGCGCGCGCCGAAGAACCCAATGGCGCGCCGGCGAAGTCGGTTCAACTAATGACCTTGCACAACGCCAAGGGGCTCGAGTTCCCGGTGGTTTTTTTGGTGGGCGTAGAAGAGGGATTGCTGCCGCACCGCTCGAGCCTCGGGTCGGACGACGAGGTGGAAGAAGAGAGGCGCTTGCTCTACGTCGGCATGACGCGCGCACAGGAGTACTTATACCTGACGCTTTCCGAAGAGAGGGAAACGTGGGGGCAACGCGAGCGGGTAAGGCCTAGCAGGTTTCTGGAGGAAATACCCGAAGAGCTGCTTAGCAGGGTGGGCCCCTTCGGCGATCTGCCGCAGGCCAGGCCCCAAGCGGTGAACGCCGCTCTGCGGAGCCGCGCAGCGGGTAAGGGGGATAGGGCTTTCCACGGCGGAGAAAAAGTAAATCATCCCCGTTACGGCGTGGGAACGGTCGTGGCCGTGGCGGGCATAGGACCGAGGCAAGAGGTAACGGTACACTTCGCTGAGGGGCTCAAAAAACTGCTGGTGAAGTATGCCGGGCTCGAGCGCATAGAATAGGTCACGTGAGACGGGTATTGATTTTTCTTTTGCTGCAAGCACCTCTGGCGCTGGCTGCAGGCGGCTTGGACTTCGGATTGACGAACAACCTCAGCACGCCGGGATTTAGCGGTTACCTGGGATTCTATGCCGAAGGAGCGCCCTTCGCGGCCAGGGGCCGCTTGCTCTTTGGGGAAAGCGGAGGGTTGGTGGGTGGTCTGGACCTGCTGTATAGACCTCTTGAACTACCTTTTATCAAACCCTATCTGGGCGCCGGCGCCCAGACGTTGATCGCTAAAGTAAAACCCGCCGGCGGTTTGCAGATGGCCGCTGGTACCGATTCGTATGCGGTCCTAACCGCGGGATTGCAAATAGCCCTAGCCCGCATTAACCCCTATGTCGAACTCAGCTATTGCTACGGGGCTAGCTCACACGCCCGCGCTGCATTAGGCCTGGTATGGAGCTGGTAGCGTGGCTACTGCGGTAATAGTTCACGGTGGCGCCGGTCAGATTGACGTCGGCGACTGCTCCAGTCGCAAAGAAGGCCTGCGGGCCGCCCGCGAGGCCGCGTGGGCGGTCTTGCAAAACGGCGGCGGCGCTGTACAGGCCGCCGTCGCCGCGGTAGTGGCGCTGGAGGACGACCCGCAGTTCAACGCCGGCTACGGCTCAGTGCTGAACCGTGACGGTTTCGTAGAGATGGACGCCGCGGTCATGACGGCGGAAGAAAGGGCTTTTGGCGCCGTCGCAGCAGTCAGGGACGTCAAGAACCCAATACTCTTGGCGCTAGAGGTATTAAACTCGGAACACGTCTTGTTGGCCGCCGAGGGCGCCAGCCGCTTTGCGCGCGAGCGCGGCATTCCCAGTTACGATCCTGCCCGGCTCACTACGCAGCGGCAGATGCAGCGCTGGAGGCGGGCGCGTAGAAAAGAACTTGTAGAAAAGAGCGGCACCGTGGGCGCTGTGGCCATGGACGCAGAGGGTAGGATGGCGGCGGCCACTTCTACCGGAGGAATGCTGGACAAGCGCGTCGGCAGGGTGGGAGACACGCCCCTGCCCGGGGCGGGCAACTACGCCGCCGCCGGCTTGGGCGCGGCCAGCGGCACCGGCCATGGGGAATACTTTGCCAGAGCTCTAGCGGCCTTACGCGCCGTGGAGGCCCTGAGAAACGTTGACGGCGACGAGGCGGTAAGGCTTGCAGTGGCTGAGGTCGCAGGATTGGGCGGCCACGGCGGGATAATCCTGCTAGACAGCGCGGGCATAACCTGGTGGAGCCACGATACCCCCTACATGGGAGTGGCTTGGCGCGACAGCAGAGGCGAGGGTGCAGCCTGCGGCAAAAACGAGGCGGCTAAAATGCGAGGTGAGTGACAGCGTGATAGAGAAGAAAGCCCAATGTATAGCTCTCATGAGTGAAGGCGGCAGCCGCTGGAACGCCTCGCTGCGCGCAGCCCTGGCCTTGCACGATTTACACCTGCAGATCCTCGACTCTTTTCCTTCTGAAAGGTTGCATGAGGCTCTCTACGGGCTTTATCCGCTGGGCCTGGCGGGGGCCTTGATAGAAGGAGAGGGGTTGCAAAAGCGGGCCATGGAGGAGCTGCCGCGAGTAGAGGCCGAGGCGCGAGAGGCCTCGATGGTAGACGCCGTTAAGGTTCAGTTCCGCGAGGCGCAAGGGACCTTTATTTTCCCAGACGCCGCGCGCTCGCTTTTGGAAAACAGCGGCTATCGCGGCGGAAGAATATTGTGGGTTGGCAGAGCCGTACCAGGCCTGAGAACGCTGTTGCGGACGGCCAGCAAGGTTAGCGTCATGCAGCCAAACCTACCCTCGGCTGAGGCTTTTCTGCAGCAGTTGCCGGCGCCGCAACGCGGTCAGGCCGTCACCGCCGGGGCTGCGGCCGAGGCCCTGGCGTCCGAAGTCGACCTTGTCGTTTACAACGGCGGGGTCCTGCCCATGTCGCTTTTACAGCCATACCACGGGCTTTTTGCCTTCGTGGAACCTCAGCAGGACGCGTACCTCATCGTCGATCAAGCAATCAGTCCTGATTATTTTCGCAGGTATTACCTGAGCCGCCTGCTGTATTGGGTTTCTGGGATAGACCTGCCGCCAGAAGACTTCGTAGAATAAACGGCGTGGTGCCAGACCTTAAGAGCATACCCGGAGTATTAGGGAGGATTGCTAGGAGGCGGCTCAGCAGCGTCGCCTCGATTGATTACGATCCCGCACTAACACTTCCCGAAAAGAGAGCTTCTTTCCGCGAGGCGCTGGCGGCGCCCGGCTTAGCGGTCATCGCCGAGATAAAGAGAAAAAGCCCGTCAAAGGGAGAAATAGCCGATCTAGACGCCGCTGAAGTGGCTCTAGCTTACAAGCGCGGCGGCGCGCGCGCTATAAGCGTCTTGACAGAACCCGAGTTTTTTGGCGGTTCGGATGAGGACCTGCTCAGCGTCGCTCGAGCGGTAGACCTGCCGCTACTGCGCAAAGACTTCGTGGTCCACCCGCGGCAGGTATGGCAAGCGCGCGCCTTGGGAGCGTCTGCGGTGCTGCTGATAGCGGCCATACTCGGGAGTTATACCGCCGCCTACGTCAAAGAGGCCAGAAACGCCGGCCTCGACGCCTTGCTGGAAGTGCACGACGAGCGCGAGCTTGAAGCCGCCATACTAGCCGGCGCCGACATTATCGGAATCAACAACCGCGACCTGACCAGTCTAGAAGTGAACATTGCAAACGCTCCGCGGCTGGCGCAAAGGGCGCGCCAACTCGGTTACGAGGGCCTGCTGGTGGCGGAGTCAGGCTATTACGAGCAGCAGCAGCTACAAGCGATCGCAGAGTGCTGCGACGCCGTTTTGATCGGCAGCTCGCTGGCGGCCAGCGCCGACCCGCAAGCGGCGCTCGAGAAGCTGTTGAGGGGATGAACGCGCACTCCAAAAGCGGCTCCAGAACGTTCTTGACCCTAAAATGAGCCCGTGCTAGTCTTAGCTGGGAGCCTTGGGCTTCTCGCCGGGGCGTAGCGCAGTCCGGAAGCGCGCCTGCTTTGGGGGCAGGATGTCGCAGGTTCAAATCCTGCCGCCCCGACCAGCATGCGGGAGTAGCTCAGCTGGTAGAGCATCGGCCTTCCAAGCCGAGGGTCGCGGGTTCGAATCCCGTCTCCCGCTCCAACGAGGGGGGCGGCCTAGGCCGCCCCCGCTTCACACGCGCCCGTAGCTCAGGGGATAGAGCAGCCGCCTTCTAAGCGGTAGGTCGGGGGTTCGAATCCTCCCGGGCGCGCCAATTATTTTGCGAACAACAAAAGAGAATAGCGGGAATTCATTAGTACAACCAGATATCGCGCATAAATTGAGAGAGATAAATAATAGGTCGTTTGACCCTAAAATATCGGCGTATACTACTGTTGGAAGGGAAAGAAAATGAGAAAGAAAGCCATGTTTAGTCTGCTGGCGCTTTTCTGGGGTCTTGCACTAGCGCAGCTGGGCCCAGGGGGGATCATTCCCGGGATAACAAAGGAATATCCATTGCCAGGCTGGATTCGCCCTGGTTTGACGATGGCCTATAGCAGTGGGACTGGAGACCTAGCAATGGTCTTTTTGGTGACAAGGGTTCAGCGCGGCACGGCGCTGGGAATCCAGTTCACTATCATGGGTACGGATAGCGGTCCAATACTAGAGGCTCAGGCGGGCGTGCTGGTAAGTAAAGGCGCCGGCCTATTTTACCTTGACCCGCGTCTAGTGCGTGACTTGAACAACTTGCCGCATGACCCGAACGTGCAGATTTTGACCGGCCCCGGTCAAGTGGGTATCTCAATTCAGCAAGGTAATGATCTGACGCGCTATTCACTCACTTATGACCAGAGCAACGGCAAGGTTAGAGAAATATATGCTGTCGCCACCATGGCCGGCAAAAATGGGCCGCAGCGAGTGGCGGCTCACTTAGCGTTTGTTTCTGCTAATTATCAGAACTGGCCGAGGGTGAGAAATTTCCCGGCCGCGGCCAATGTGGCGGCCCGGTACGCCTTGATCATCAAATTAGGCGGTATTTACGGCGGCGCTACGCAGACAAACGGTTACCTGACGGTGGGCCCTACCATGAAGTACGGCGCCCTTCGGGGCTATAGTCTCAGCGGTAATCAAGGCCAGAAAGAGGAGTACGGCGTTCCCTCTTACGGCCCCGGCTACGTTAATCCGGCTCTGCTCGGCAAGGGAGTTCTGGCGTCGGCTCCGAGGCTTGGGTTTATGTTTACTTCGCAAAGCCCCAATGATTTGGCGGCAGTAGTGGGAGGTCAGACTCTTATCGCTATCAGGGTTGACCCAAGCAGCGGTCGAATTATGCAATTCACGCAGAGCTATCCGGGAATAGGTTGGGCGATTTATCAGCTAATTTCGCAGTAGAACCTATTTATAAACTCCGACGCGTTATGCCGGCAATTTAGCAACCGACTTGGCCCAGTGAATGTAATTTAGGTGGCGGAGGTAGGCCAGCGCGACGCCGCTGAGCGGCTGGTCGATCTCCAGGCTCATCAGCGCGTCTCCCCCTTTCTGCGCGCGCCCGGAAACGATGCGGGCGATGTTGGCCCCCTCGTCGGCAAGTACGGCCGCCACGCGGGAGATGACGCCCGGGGTGTCTTGGTGGAAAACGAGGAGAGCGGGCGCTTCGCCGCTCAAATAGGCGTCGAGACCGTCAACCTGCCAGATACGAACCACCCCGCCGCCAAGAGAACTACCGGTTATGAGGTGTCGCTCACGCTCGTTAGCTATTTTTATCCGTACCGTGTTGGGATGAACGTCGCCCAGCTCGACGTTTTCGAAAGAGAACTGCAGGCCGCTTTCGTCTGCCAGTTTATCCGCCTCCCTGATGCGCTCGTCGTCGGCTGGAAGGTCGAGCACGCCGGCCAGCAACGCCAGGTGGGTACCGTGGCCTTTACCGGTTTTGGCGAAACTGCCGTGCAGGCCAAAGAGAACTCGTGTCGGGGGTTCGTCCAGCAGCTGACGCGCCAGCCAGGCGATCCTGTTGGCGCCGGCGGTGTGGCTGGAAGAAGGGCCGACCATCACCGGACCTATCATGTCCAATAATCCCATGCTGGTATTTTAGGCCCAGCGGCTTCGCGGCATACGTGGCAAAATAGGGTTATGCGATTACTGTGGAGCTTAACCCTGTTGCTCGGAGCGGCATTGGCGCAGTCTCTCTCCCTGCCCCCGTCCGCCAGCGTCGGCGAGGTGCTGACAATACGCGCTCAAGGCCTGCAACCTGGAGCGTACCCTATCGAGATAAGCGGGCCCGACGGGGAGCAGGTAATCACCCTGGTGACGAATAAAAGCGAGGGAGAGCTCAACTGGATTCCCAAGAAGGCGGGCCAGTACGACTTCAGGCTATACGCTCACGAAGGAGTAGTTAGCGGGAAGCTGCAGGTAGAAGCGCCGCCGCCCGAGGTCAGGCTCGACGATGCAGGTCTGCACGTTGGCGACGTGCTTTTACCACTACCCAAGATGGACTGGATGGACCCCGTGCAGGAAGGAGACTCCGTCTACCTCGCCGCAAGGGGTATTCCGCTGGTGCTACGCCTGCGGTTTAAAGACCCGATGAAACCGCTCGCGTACTATCCGCCGGCCGGCGTAAAGCGTCTGGAGCCCGGGGCGGTAGTAACGCTGATGAACGGTCAGAGGGCGGCCCTGGCGGACGGCTTTGGCGAAGAGCCTTACCTGGACGAGTGGAGCAAACTGGGGGAGCTTAATAAGCTCGAAAGGTTCTGGCGCGACAAAGGCGTCGTGAAAGAGCTGCCCCCGGACCCCGAGGGTTACCGCCCATACTGGGTGTATTTGGCGAAAGACCCCAAACTCCTTAGCGCACAGGACCTGGCAAGCTGGGGAAGAGACCTTATTAAGCGAGGCCACCGCCCCGAGTTGGCCTGGGGCAGCGACTCCGCTTACTGGAGCGACACCTGGCAGAGGGCGGCGCTAGCCGCCCGCAAAGACGAGCCGCAACTATCGCGCTCCTTAACGCTGGCAATGCTCCGTTACGCCCCCTTACACAAGGGCTACGCCGGCTTCTTCCGCTCCCAGGCCAAATGGCTTGAAAAGCAGGGTTACTTGGCCGACGCCCTGACGCTGCGACAGGGTCTAAGGCAGCTCGGCGGGTTCGCCGCCGTACTTAGCGAACGGGGCTTGCGCGACGCGCTCTTAGCGCTTTTAGTCGCCTATCTAGCCTTGATGCTCGTCCTGATAACGCGCTATCTGCCGGCGCAAAGGCGTTCGCTGGCCAGCTGGGGCGGCCTCATCAACAGCTGGGGAAAGAACCCCTTGCGACGCCTGGCGCACCCGCTGCTGGCTTACGCTTCTTGGGGAGAACGCCTTTTGGCGCTGCTCCTTGCCGCCGCACTAGCGGCGGCCTTACTGCTATGGGGGTTGCTCAGCGGTTACCAATCGCATCGCAAGCAGCCCAACCTTGACAGGGCTACGCTTTATGGAGCGGCACAGTCACTGTCAGACTGGCCTAGCAGCCCGGGAAAAGATGCACTAATTGCGTATTCTCTGATAGACAAAGAACCGGATAAGGCTCGAGCCAAGCTAGCGCGGGAAACGCCCTTTGCTTTCGCGCGGGCGTTGCGATACCGCTTGACAGGGGAGGAGAGAGAATTGCAAATGGCCTATCGTCTCGACTCCAGTTACCAGCCCCTGAGGCAAAAACTGGGATTGGGGGGCGACGCCTGGAGCGGGGTCTATGACGAAGCGCAGGTCGAGCGCTTGGGGGTCCCTCGTGAGCGCGACCTTTGCCGCGTTTACCTCTGGGGCGCCTTCATGGAATTGGCAAAGAATCCTATCGCGCCGCTACAGGCAGTAGGAGTTAGGGAAGCTACCTGGGCCTGGTTGGCGCTTTTACTGGTCTTCGCGTGGTTGTTGGCGCACTTGTGGGCGTTGTTGTTGCCGCGACCGCGCGGCGCTACGCGCGCTGCGGGGCTCGTGGCCAAGGCCATAGAACTGCTCGTGCCCGGCAGTACGAGTTTTGGCAAGGGATGGGGGGTGGTGTTGCTATTGTTGGCCGCGGTTGGGGTCACGAAGCTATTCCTGGGTGACGTGCGTATGGCGACCGTACTGTTGCTGGCGGCTTTTCTGCCGCACTTTTTCCTCTGGTTAGATGAGGTGCGCTCATGATTGTTCCAGCTTTGGTTACGCCCTTCGATAAATCTGGCCGCCCCGACGGCGGCGCCCTGCAAGAACTCATAGACCGCCTGGAAGGTTCGGTTGATGGTTATTTAGTTCTGGGCTCCACCGGGGAGGCGGTGCTAATGGCCCCCGCCGAACGCCAGGAACTGCTGCGCGGTCTGCGGGTTAAAAAGCCGTTGTGGATAGGCGTAGGCGATGAATCTACCAGCCTTGCGGCCAGACACGCCGCCGCTGCGCAGCAGGCGGGAGCCGACTATCTGCTGGCGATGCCGCCGCGTTTTTACGATAAGGCCATGTCCCCTGGGGCCTTCGAGCGTTACTTTACGGCGCTGACGGAGTACGGCGAGGTGTGGCTCTATCACGTGCCGGTATTTACCAAGGCGCAGTTCCCGGTTGAGGTGGTGGCGCAGTTGGCGCGTCACCCCAAAATCACCGGCATGAAAGACTCGAGCGCGCAAATGGCGCGATTTGAGTACTACCGCAGCAACATCCCGGCAGGTGAGTTTACGGTATTTACCGGAAGCGCCACTACGTTGCCCGCGGCGGTGGCGTCGGGCGCCAAAGGCGCCATCATGGCCGTAGCCAACCTAACGCCGCGCTTGTTCGCTCGTATTTTCGAACAGCAACGCGACGAAGGCAGAGTAGACTCGCGCCTGGCGGCGCTGGCTTTCGACATTGCCGATCTGGTCGTAAAAGGAGGTTCGGTTTTGATAAAGCAGACATTGCGCCACCTGGGCGTCCCCGCGGGCTACCCGCGCTCCCCTTTCCCGCAGCAAAGCCCTTACTGGGACGAAGCAAAAGAACTCTTGGATAGGTTGGCGGAGGAGGGCTGGTTGTTGTGAAGAAAGCTATTTTACCGCTGCTCGCGGCGGCGCTTTTGGCCGTACTGTCGGCGTGCCTGCCAAGCGCCGGCGGACCGCAACCGCCGCAGGCCAGGGTGCAGAGTTTCCAGCTGCTCAGCGTGGATCCCTTTAGCGGCGAGGCTAGTTTTGCGATGCAGCTAAAGGTTAGTAACCCCAACAGTTTCGAACTGCCGTTGCTGGACAGCACCATGACTCTTTACTTCGGCGACGCGCAGATACCCTTTGAGTTGCCGCAGATGACGATACCGCCCGCGGGCTTTGAAGTCGTGCCTACGCGCATAAACGTCCCCTTGGCGCAGACTGCCGGCAGCATCTCTAAGCTGCTGCGTGGCGACGAGGTGAGGCTACGTATTACCGGCAAGGCCGCGGCGAAGCTCGGACCGGTTCCCTTGCAACTGGGCCCATTTACACTTTTAGACGAAACAGTTAGAGTCAACCTCAGCTTTGCCATGCCGCGCTTCGAGATAGACGCCGCGAACAGCAGCTTGGCTCTATCCGGAGCGCGATTACGGATAACGGTCGCTTTCAGGGTAACTAACCCAAATCCGATCGGTTTCACCTTGCGCGGCCCGGTAGCGTTGCTGATAGGCGGTCGCGAGGTGGGTAGCGCCGTGCTAGACGCTGCTCTCAGGCCGCAACAAACCAGCCCCGGGCAACTAGTTTTCAGCGTTAACGTAACCGAGGTTCCTGGCGCGGCGGCGGCGCTGCTTTCGGGATTGCAGGTCGAGGTGCGCGGCGGGGTAAACGCGGAGATACCCGGTATCTGGCGCCAGGCTTTGGACTTATTGCTCTCGGGGAGGGTACGCTAGCGCGTGGCGATTCCCTTCGAGCGCCTCGGCTGGCTCTTCGTGCGATACGGCAAGCGGGTCTACCCGGATTGGGCGGACCCGCTGCTCTTTGACTGGCTGCAGACCTTGCCGCGTGGCGCTTTGCTGCTGGACCTAGGAGGAGGCACCGGGGTGCTGGCGGCCGAGGCCCGGCGCGAGCGTCCCGACCTGCGTCTCGTGGTGGTAGACCCTGCCGTGGGAATGCTCAAACACGCAGGGGAGGGAGTAGATACGGTGGTGGCGCGAGCCGAAGAACTGCCCTTCGCCGACGCCGGCGTGGACGCAGTAATGCTTGGAGAAGCGCTCCACCACTTCCAGGACCCAAAGCAAGCCCTCGCTGAGGCGGCCAGGGTGCTGAAGCCGGGCGGCAGACTCTGGATTTACGACTTCGACCCGCGCCGCGGCCTGGGGCGCTGGGTCTTTTGGGGCGAAAGACTGCTGGGGGAGCCGGCTAATTTTTACGCTCCGCTAGAGTTGCAGGACGTACTAAGCAGCTTGGGTTTTAGCGTCGCCTTTCACGAAAGAGGCGGCAGGTACGTTCTGCAGGCTACTTTGCTTTTAGGCTGAATGCGTGGGGCAGCAGTTCCGCCACGCTAAAGCTCAGCTTCACGCCCTTTTCGTTCTCGCAGGTAAGGCTGGCGTCGCTCGAAGCGAACTCGCTGATTATTTGTCTGCAGGCGCCGCAGGGAGTGGCCGGTTCGTCTGCCCGCGAGTAGATGAAGACCTCTCTTATTTGCCGCTCGCCGGCGGTCACCATTGCGCCTACCGCTATCTGCTCGGCGCAGCGGGAAAGCGGATAGGCGCCGTTTTCAACGTTGACTCCAACGTAGGTCTTACCGCTGGCGCTCACGATTACGCAGCAGACGGGAAAGCGCGAGTAGGGTGAGTAGGAGTTTGCTATGTATTTTTGGCCAATCGCGAGCAGCTCGTCATGACTGGGGTATTTTTCTTTCACTGAGTCTCCTTAAGCGGCTTCGCCCGATACCGGTATGGCGTGAACCAGGTCTATCTTGCGCTCATCGCCCGACTCGATGACGAAGCGGTAGCCGTCAAAACGTTGCTCTTCGCCCACCTTGGGAATATAGCCAAAGCTCTCGTACAGGTAGCCCGAAAGAGTTTCGTAGTCGCCCTCGGGCAGCTTTACCCCTAGCGCTTCGGAAACGTCGTCGAGAGATGTCTGCGCTTCGATGAGGAAGCTGCCGTCGTCCTGCGGGCGGATGGGCTGTTCGGCTACGACGTCGGATTCATCGTAGATCTCACCGACGATCTCCTCGATTATGTCTTCCAGGGTAACGAGCCCGGCGGTGCCGCCGAATTCGTCGACGACTATCGCCATGTGTACCTTGCGTTTACGAATTTCCAGCAGCAGGTCCCATACCGACATTGACTCGGGTACGAAAAAGGGCCCTTGAGAGATGCTCATAACCGTTAGCTGGTCGAGCATTTCCGGTGTTTCCAGGTAATTAAGAAGGTTTTTGGAATAGGCTATACCAATTACCTCGTCTATGCTCTCCTTGAAGACGGGTATGCGCGAGAAGCGGTATTCGCGCTCGAGCCTGACGAACTCGCGCAGGCTGGCGTCGTGCTCAATGGCCACGACGTCCACTCGCGGAATCATTATCTCGCGCACCTGGGTGTCTTCCAGGTCGAGCACGCCCTGGATCATGTCTTCCTCGGCTTCTTCGATGGCGCCGCTGGCTTCGGCGCCGGAGAGGATCAGCTTTAGCTCGTTTTCGGTTACCAGCGGCACGGCGCGCGGCTCGAGCCCCAAAGCTCTCAAGACCAGAGAAGAGGCCCAGGTGAAAAAGCGGCCGATAGGGTAGAGGAGGATGGAGAGCCAGAAAATAGGCGTGATGACCAGTCTCGCCAGACGATTGGCGTTGTGCACCGCAATGGACTTTGGGGTAATCTCGCCGAAGAAAAGCACCAGAAAGGTCATCAGGCCGGTGGCGTAAGCGATGCCGGTAGAACCCCAGGTTTTGGTGGCGAGGTCCGTCACCAGCGCGGTGGCGGCGATGTTGACGAGGTTGTTGCCCACGAGGATCGTGGTCAGAAATCGGGTGATGTCGCGCTCCAGCAGGTGAAAGGGGCCGCGCGCGCCCTCCTGCTCGGCCAGTTCCCGCACCTTCCAGGGCCAGAGAGTGGTTATGGCCGTTTCCGACGCCGAGAAAAAGGCGGAAAAGGCCAGCAGGAAGAAGAGCAAGGTCACGTCTTTCCAGGTTGAAATTGCTAGCGACGATGCGCCTTGCGCAAGGCTAATTCCTGACAGGAGTGATATTGCGAGGAAAAAGAGGCTACGACTAGGAGGTCGATCCATAGTGCTCATGAGATTTTACCATAAGCGGAGATTTTAGCGATAAGAGGCGGCGCGAAGAGCCAGAGTCCGATTATCAAGGCGATGAGGCTGGCCAGCAGTACGGCTGCGGCGGCCGCGTCTTTGGCGGTTTTGGCCAGGGGGTGCAGTTCCCCGGTCACCAAGTCGACCAAAGCTTCAATGGCGCTGTTGACGAGCTCGAGCGCCAGCACCATCAGTATCAGCAAAAGGACCGTCGCCGTTCCCACTCCAAGCCAAAGGGAAAGCGCCAGCGCCAGCGCTGCAACCGCGCACTCGACCCGAAAATTAGGCTGCGTGCTCCAGACGTAGCGCAGACCTTCCCAGGCGTGAACAAATGACCGCAGGACGCGCCTCATAGCTGCAGTATCCTCTTCTGAACCTTCTCGAAGCCGCGCCAGGAGTTTTTATCGTCATGGTCGTGGCCCAGCAAATGCCAAAGCGAGTGGGCCGCCAGTATCAGCGACTCGTCTTCCAGCCCGTGTCCGGCTTGCTCCGCCTGTCTGGCGGCGGCTTGCAGGTTGATCCAGACGTCCCCGAGGTGCGGCGGCATAAACGAGTCGCCCTCTTCGTAGGTGGGGAAGCTGAGGACGTCGGTAGTCTCGTCTTCGCCCCAAAACTCGCGTTTGAGACGTCGCATGGTCTCGTCGCCGCAGAGAATGACAGTCACCTCTTTGTCCATCAGACCGAGCTCGTCCATTAGTTTAGCCAGCGCTGTTCTTAGTCGCGGCCGCAGACCGGGCGGGGAACGCCTTTTGTTGATTACCTCAACCGTCGCCACTGTTATCACTGCTCTTTTGGGTCTGCCTGGCGGCGTCAGCGCGCTCGTAGGCCTTGATTATGCGCGCCACGAGCGGGTGCCTCACCACGTCCGACTCCTTGAAGTAGACGAAACTAATACCGCTGATGCCTTGCAAGATCTTCTGCGCGGCCAGCAGGCCGCTATACTTGTTGGCCGGCAGGTCTATCTGGGTGACATCGCCGGTGACGACAACCTTTGAATTAAAGCCCATGCGCGTCAGAAACATCTTCATCTGCTCGGCGGTGGCGTTCTGCGCTTCGTCGAGAATTATGAAGGCGTCGTTGAGGGTGCGGCCGCGCATGAACGCCAGGGGGGCCACCTCAATGGTGCCGGAGGCCAGGTACTGGTCGAACCTTTCAGCGTCTATCATCTCAAAGAGCGCGTCGTACAAAGGCCGCAGGTAGGGGTCAACCTTGGCCTGAATGTCGCCCGGCAAAAAACCCAAGCGCTCGCCGGCTTCAACCGCCGGGCGGGTCAGGATTATCCTCTTGGTCTTTTTGGATTTGAAAGCGGCAACGGCCATGGCTACCGCCAGGTAAGTCTTGCCCGTGCCCGCCGGGCCGATACCAAAAATGATGTCGTTCGCGGCGATCGCCTCTACGTAGTTCTTCTGGCCGGGGGTCTTGGGGCGCAGTTTGCCCGGTAGGCGATAGCCGCGCAGGCGCGCCTCGGTTTCCGAGGGCATGCGCCTGCCCTTCAGAGCCAGGCTGAGGGTCTGCTCCAGTACGGTCTCGTCCAGGTCGGCCCCTTGCCGAAGGAGAGTAAGCAGGTCGCGCAAAACAGCTTCGGCCAGTTTGACCTCCTCCTCGCTGCCGCTTATACGTATCTGCTGGTCGCGGGTGATTATGGTGGCTCCCAGGCGTGAGCGCAAGACCTTTAGCCAGCGGTCGCGGCTGCCGAAGAGCGCCATGGCTTCGTCGGGAGAGTGCACGAAGATGCTGGAGCTGTATTCGTTGCTCTCAGTAGGTGTCTGTTTGCTTCCCATTGGCAGTATCAGCTTAGCAGTTTGCGGCGCTTGCCGCGATAGAGACGACGACGGCTTACCGGCTCGCTCAGTATCTCGTGCCATATCATGCCGGCGATAACGTCGCCACCGTCCAGCTGTCGCGCTACCGCGCGCTCGACCGGCGGCGCGGCGTCGGAGGCTTTGCGGCCGGCGGCGACGTATGCCTGACGCAGGCTTGATGCGGCAACGGCGTTTTTGGGCGTAGCCGTAGCTTGTTTTTGCGGCGGCGGCGCGGCGGCGATGCTGGGGGCGGGTTCACTTGCCGGGCGTTGCGGCTCGGGCGGTGTATCTTCAGAAGTGGTCTCCATATCGCCGGGAAGCTCGACTTCCAGCAGCGGCTCGGCCGGTTTCATGAGGGCCTTTATTATGGGCCAGACGATAAAAAAGAAGAAAAAGAGAAAGCCTATGAGGTCGCTAGCTTTCATTCTTCTTTCCTCGTTCGCCGCCCTTGCCGGCGCGTCCCAGCGACTCGCGCATGTCGGTATCGGCCTCGATATTCTTAATGTTGTAGTAGTCCATAACGCCCAAATTGCCGCTCTTCAAGGCCTCGGCCAGAGCCAGCGGCACCTCGGCCTGCGACTCGACCAGCTTGGCCCGCATCTCTTCTACCTTGGCGTGCATTTCCTGCTCGGCGGCTACCGCCATGGCGCGGCGCTCTTCCGCCTTGGCCTGAGCTATCTTCTTGTCGGCTTCGGCTTGGTCAATCTGCAGCTGGGCGCCGATGTTCTTACCGACGTCAACGTCGGCGATGTCAACAGAGAGAATCTCGAAGGCCGTACCGGAGTCTAGGCCTTTTTCGAGCACCGTTTTGGATATGCTGTCGGGGTTTTCCAAGACGTTCTTATGGCTCGCAGCGGAGCCTATGGTGGTTACTATTCCCTCGCCGACCCGGGCTATAATCGTTTCCTCTCCGGCGCCGCCGACCAGGCGATCGATGTTGGCGCGCACGGTAATGCGGGCGGTGGCCAGCAACTGGATGCCGTCTTTGGCTACGGCGGTAACCATGGGAGTCTGAATCACCTTGGGGTTGACCGATACCCTAACGGCTTCGAGTACGTCGCGGCCGGCCAGGTCAATGGCGGCGGCGCGGTCGAACGTGAGATTGATACCGGCTTTTTGGGCGGCAATCAGGGCGTTGACCACGCGGTCTACGTTGCCGCCGGCCAAGAAGTGCGATTCCAGCTTGTCGAGTTCTACCGGAATGCCCGCCTTGGTGGCGTTGATGAGGGGGTAGATGATGCGCGAAGGAGGGATACGCCTCAGCCGCATGCCGACCAAAGTCGATAGCGGCACGCGCACGCCAGAGGCCCAGGCTTGGACCCAGAGGCCCACGGGGACGATCGTGAAAAGAATAAATAGACCGATGAGGATCAGGCCGGCTATTACCAAAAGGCTCACACTCATTCTTCCTCCTCCCGGCGTACGACTACCCGCACGCCTTCCACCTCGATAACCCGCACGCGGCTGCCGCGGGGGATGTAGTCGCCATCGCTGACGACGTCTACTTTTTTCTCGCCGAACCTGGCTATCCCGGCGGGTCGCAGGTCGGTCATGGCGGTTCCAATAGCGCCGTTGAGAACCTGTAAGCGCTCATTGGGCGGGGCTTGGGCGTTGATCGCGCCGCCTAAGACGAGCGCCGAAGCCGCTCGCGTACGCGGTAGGTATCGCAGCGCCGTTATTAGCCCCAAAGCGGTGACGATCACGGCGATGGAGCCAGCCAGCATGGCCTGGTCGCCGAACGTCAGGTAGATGGAGACTCCCAGCGCCAAAATGCCACCAATGCCGGCTACGCCAAACCCCGGTATTACGAAGGCCTCGGCCAGCAACAGACCCAAGCCGGCTAAGAAGAGAACGATAGGCAGCAGGCCGCTGGCGCCACTGAGCAGGCCGCCGGCAAAGTAAAGGCCCAAGAATAGCGCGCCCAGCGCCCCGGGGACTCCAAAGCCGGGGGTGATGATCTCCACGAATACACCCAAAAGCCCCAGGGCCAGCAGCAGGGGCGCCACGTAGATGCTGGTCAGCACGCGCGCTAGCTTGATGCTGACGGGCAGCGGCAGCTCTTTGACGTCGCCGTCAAAGCCGGCTTTTGCCAGAGCGTCCCGTATGCTGGCGGCTTCAAAATCGGCGACGTGCAGCTCTACCGCTTTGGCGGCGCTGAGCGTCAACGGCTCTCCCTTGGCGGCCAAGCCCTTGACCACCATCTCCGGGTCGACCATGGCCTCGGCCAGTTCTACCGGGCGGCCGCGCGATTCGGCCACCGACCTGAACTTACCCTTGAAAGCGCTGATGTACTTGCGGTCCACGGGACTGGGTTTTTTAATCGGAGAAATGCTGATGGGCATGGCGGCGCCAATCTCGGAGCCCGGCAGCATGGCTATCTGCTCGGCAGAGAGACTTATCAAAGCGCCGGCGGAAAAGGCGTTTTGCACCACCGCCAAGGTGGGCAGAGGGCTATTGAGAATGGCGTCGGATATGCGAATTGCGGCGTCTACACGGCCTCCGGGGGTGTCTATTAAAAATACCACCCCGCCAGCGCCCTCCTTGCCGGCGCGAACCAGCGACGACTCAACGTAAGCGGCTAGCGGCCGGTCGATGTCACCGCTTATCTTGACGAGGTAGCTGCTGGCGCCCGCCCAACCGTACAAGAGAATAAGGGCTGCAGCGAGTTTGCGTATCATCAGCTTTAGAGTATCACTGATTGTGATGCTTGCAGTTAATGACCAGCACCGGGGTCTTGCTGCGGTGCAGTACGCCTTCGGTAACCGAGCCGATGATCAGCTTTTCCAGGCCGCCACGCCCGTGCGTGCCCATTATTAGCATGGCGAAGTCCTTGGCCATATCGCTAATTGCGCTGATGGGCTGACCTTCGACGAGAGCGGTTTTTACACTCACGCCAACCTCGCGGGCCAGCGCCTCGGCTCTCGCCAGCACCTCGTTGCCCGCCTTTTTGAGGTCGTCGTAGAGGTCGGCCTCGTAGGGTATTCCTTCGGGCAGCACCGGCAGCGCTAATAGCGGATTTTCGACTACGTAAACTATGGTAGGTTCGTAACCGCACTTGTCAGCCAGCCGCAGGCCTTCCCGCAATGCCGTTTCGCTGCAAGGAGAGCCGTCAACCGGTAGCAAGACTTTCTCTTTCATTTTCTACCCCGCTACTATTCTAGCGCGTTTGATAGCCGATGCGCTCGAGCGCTTTCTTGCCGGCCGTCTTTTCTTCCAGACTCTCGAAGCCCAGGCGAATAGCGCCGCCTTCCTCGCGGATGTTGAGGACCTCGATGTCCTTGATATTTACCTTGGCGGCGGCTAGCGCGCTGGTAATGCGCGCCAGTTGTCCCGGTTCGTCGGGCACCGCCACCACCAGGTCGTAATGCACGGGCAAGAGGCTGCGCCGCACCACCGGCAGGCTGTCGCGTATCCTTTTGGCTTCGGCCGCGGCCTGGAGCAGCGACTCCGGTTCGTCCAGCAGGGCTATTAGGTCTTGCAAACGTTCCCGCAGATCCTGGGCCGCCTCCTTGAGGGCGAGCTTGTTGGCCACCACCATGTCGCGGCTCATCTGCGGCGAGCCCGAGGCTATACGCGTGAGGTCGCGGAAACCGCCGGCGGCCAGAAAGATTAGAACGTCGCGCTGCGGGTCGGAATCCACCATCTGATTGAGGGCGACCGCCAGCAGGTAAGGGAGGTGAGAGATGCGCGCCACCAGCCTGTCGTGCAGCTGCGGTTCGAGCAGCATGGGAATGGCGCCTAGGCGTTCTACGGTCTTCTCCATGAGCCGCACGTCCTGCAAATTGGTATTGTCCGTTTGTGCCAGTATCCAGACGGCGTTTTGCAAAAGCCCCGCGTGGGCGAACTCGACTCCGGCGCGCTCGCTGCCGGCCATGGGGTGTCCGCCGACGAAGCGAGGTAGTACGGCCTCAAGCTCGCTGACCACCGGAGCCTTGACGCTGCCGACGTCGGTCCACAGAGTAGCGCTCGAGGCGTAGCGGGCGACGTCGCGCCCCAGCTCGGCCAGGGCGCCGACGGGAGCGGCTAGGATACCCAAGTCCAGCTCGCCGATCCACTCGCCCAGCCTGGTCCTGACCTCGTCTACGGCGCCCACCGCCCTGGCCGTCTCCAGGGCGGTGGGGTTGGGGTCGTAAGCCACGACGACGTCCGCCAAAAACCGCTCGCGCAGGCCCATGGCTATGCTGCCTCCCAAGAGGCCCGTCCCAAAAACGCCGACGCGCTTGAAAGGAGGCACCCTCAGGCTCCCACCAGCATCTTTTTATCGAGAGCGGGCAACAGTCTTGTCACGCGCCGCATTAGCTCCGCGAACTCGTTTTCGTGCAGCTGCTGGGCGGCGTCGGACTTGGCCTCTTTGGGGTTGGGGTGCGTCTCGACGATAATTCCGTCGGCGCCAGCGGCTATACCCGCAAGCGCCAGCGGCAATACGTACTCGCGCTTGCCAGCGGCGTGCGAGGGGTCTATCCAGACGGGTAGGTGACTGTGCGCTTTTAGTACCGGCACCGCGGAAACGTCTAGGGTGAAGCGCGTGGCTTTTTCGAAGGTGCGTATGCCGCGCTCAACCAAAATGACGTTGTTGTTGCCTTCGCTGAGGACGTACTCTGCCGCCATCAGGAACTCTTCGAGGGTCATGCTCATTCCTCTTTTGAGGAGCACGGTTTTGCCCGAGCCGCCGGCGGCCTTGAGCAAGGCGAAGTTCTGGGCGTTGCGGGCGCCGATTTGCAGAACGTCGGCGTACTGGGCGACCACGCCCACGAGGTCCGGACTGGTTACCTCGGTAACGACCGGTAGTCCGGTGGCTTCGCGCGCCTCGGCCAGCAGCTCGAGACCCTCTACTCCCAGGCCCTGGAAGGCGTAGGGGCTGGTGCGCGGTTTGAAGGCGCCGCCTCTGAGCATTTGCCCGCCGTTTTCCTTGACGTAGCGGGCGGCTTCAAGCAGCTGTTGGCGCGACTCGACGCCGCAAGGCCCGGCGGCGACCATAAAGTAGCCGTTGCCGGTCTTGCCGCTGGTAAAGGAGACGACCGACGGTTCGGGGTGTACCTCCCAGCTAGCCAGTTTGTAGGGCTTGGAGATGCGGATTACCTGATCCACCCCCGCCAAGGCGCGAAAGTGGTCCATCAACTCCGCGGTCGGCGGCGAGCCGATGGCGCCGATTAGGGTGCGACTCTCGCCCTGTGATACGTGAGGGGTGTAACCTTTGGCTTTAATTTCTTTGAGCAGCGAGTCAAAGGCCTCTTTGGAAACGCCTGGTTTTGTAACAATGAGCATGATCGAACTCCAGTTGTGTTACTCGTGGTGGTTGTTTTAGAAAAGGCGCGGACGCGCCCAGCCGACTAAGGGGTGGCGGCGATAGCCAGGATAGCCTTCTTCCACGGCGACACCACCTCCTCTCGCTGATGAGCGCTCTCGCACGAACATACAAATAACCTTACCGCAAAGGCGGCCTCGGCTGTCAAGAATGACCTGCGGGTTTTCTATCCAGCAGCGCCAGTGTGCAACGACTAACGCACACAAGGTCGCCCGCGTCATTACGGATCTCGACACGCCAAACCTGCGTAGAACGTCCCAGGTGCAACGGTCGGCCGCTGGCCAGCAGGCGCGCGCCGGCGCTTACGGGTCGCAGGTGGTTAGCGTTTATTTCCTGCCCAAAGGCCACTAAGCCCTCGGGAGCCGCCAGATTGGCGCCGATACTGGCGACGCTCTCCGCCAAGGAGACGTTGACGCCGCCGTGCAGGTAGCCGAAGGGCTGCAGGTGCTTTTTCTCAACCGTAAAGGTCATTAGCACCAGTTCGGGGCCGAGTTCCAGATACTCGAAGCTCAGCGTCTTGTCTAGTCCAGGTTTTTCCAGCAGGCCGTCGCCGAGTGTAGACATGGCGCTATTGTATGCGATGATGAAGCCGTGGAAACGATAACTTTTCTTCCCGGCTACCTGAGCCCGCCCAGCGGTTTCAGGCTGTTTGACGAAAGCGCCGGGGAATATAAATCGCAACACCTCAGTCCG
>Ga0256833_1000134_pt1 | contig 58174 bp, 54 predicted proteins | sample 356284metaG_FD_190535 | JGI IMG/M metagenome (GOLD analysis project Ga0256833, IMG submission 190535) | Hydrothermal vent microbial communities from Mid Atlantic Ridge, Atlantic Ocean - 356-284 | ecosystem: Environmental > Aquatic > Marine > Hydrothermal vents | place: Atlantic Ocean: Mid... | reverse complement strand
GGCGTATTTCCACACTCTTGAAATATCCAGAATCGAGAAGCCTGGCCTTTATCTTGACAAGCCTGGCCTGGTCAAAGACTTCACCATCCTTTATCTCTGCATATCCTTTTAAAAAATCAGGGCTCAGCCCTGTACCTGCAAAGGAGACATGGCCAAAAAAATATCGGGGGCCTGTATCGAAGACGAGCTCTATACGTGCTTCATATCTCTTGAGATCGATTATTATGTTGTGTTTGACAAAATGGGCATCAACAAACCCATTGGCCTTGGCCAAGGCCAGCAGCTTCTCCTTGAACCCTTCGTATGCCTGCTGATCCAGTGGCTGGCCCCTCTTAAAAGGAAGGGGTGTGGAGAAGGCTTTCAGGCCCTTGCCAGGGCCTTTTATCTGGAAAATAACCTGAGCTATCCTTATCCTCGGCCCCGGATCTATTCTATAGGTAGCCTTCCAGGGTTGGCCCTCTCTTTCCGGGGGACTGAGGTTGCTTTGTATGCTACATCTGAAATAGCCAAATGGTTCAAGGGCATGGCTTATATCCTCACAGGCCTTCTTGTGAAGAAACCTTATCCTGCCAGGACTAAGCCCTGGCCCTGTTCTTTCCCTGTAGATTTCAAGGAGTTTTAGTACATTCTCCTTGAGTCTACCTTCTACCCCTGTAACAGTTACATCCACGTGCTGTTTGACAGAGGCGTGGAGATCATTGGGAAAGCAGACGGCAAATAAGATAAAAGGAAGTATCAGTCTGGGGCCCAATATTCTAATGGCCCGTCCATCCAATCGAGCAGATGGATGAAAGATCTTTGATAACCTCGTGGGGCTAACGGCCTTGAAAACAGGCTGTTCAGTCAAATTGAAATCCCCTTTGGGATGAGCCTATATTTTTTCATATCATGTCCAGTAACTGGCGATGATGCTCAATAACTACATCTGCCTCCTTGAGTCGCTCTGGAGACAGAGTCGTGGTGATGGCAATCGTCTTCAACCCTGCTGCCTTGGCAGATTTTATCCCAGAAGGGGCGTTTTCAACTGCAGTGGCCCCTGTCCCTCTGTCCAGGGCCAAGGCCTTCAAGGCCTGTAGATAAGGATCTGGATGAGGTTTTCTCCTTATTACCTGGTCCCCGGTGATAACCTCATCAAATAAGCAGACAAGTTTCTCTGGCAACACCGCATCCAGTATTTCCTTGTGGGAACTGGTCACAAGGGCAAGCCTCACCCCATTAGCTTTGATAGTTGAAATTACGTCCTGTATCTCTGGAAAGGGCCTTACAAACCCCTTGTATTCCGTTACAAAGATCTCTTTCTGACGTTTGAGTATTGCATGAAACCTTTGTCTATCCATTTTACAACCCTGGGAAGAGAATAGTCTCACTGCGACATCTGGTTCAAGGGCCCCCTCGTATAGGTAAAGCAATTCCTTTTTCACGTTGAAGCCCTTTTCGGCAAGGGCCTTCATCCAGGCTGCCACATGGTAATGCATGCTGTCCAAAACCACACCGTCCATATCGAGAAGTAGTGCTCGATCATTCATCCTTACTAAGCCTCTTTCATTATAAATGGATATCGAAAACAAACAGTATTATAGACAGGATCTCAAATTATAGCCCCTGGAAGTTAAACCCAGATTATGCAGCTCGCAAGGGTTGCTGATTAGGCTGAATGGGAAGCGTATGTCGAATATTTTTCTGTAGGCTTGGGTTGTTGTCTGGAGCCTTTGGGCGCAAGCCAGCCCCTCGACGAAAAGACCAATCGGATAAAATAGAAAGGGCCCTTTCAAAGGGCCCGTAGAGCGTATTATGGATGGTTCCCCTGCTATTTTGCTTATATTGATTCCAAGTCCTATCTAAAAAGCGTATTGCAGTGAGAGGACATAGGCATGATCGAATGCAGCCTGGCCACTCGAGTCACTATCCCCAGTGTAGGCCCATGAACCTACAAGTGTCAGGTGCTCATTATACATATATGCTACATGTGCCTCCCACATGGAGTGGGTAGTGTGTTTTTGCCCTTTTTCTCCCTTGAACACGTCTCCTACCTCGGCCTCTTGTTCATACTCCCAGCCAACGATGAACTTGTCGAAGAGTATTGTATCTATATTGCCAAAAAATACCCAGGCCCTGTCATCTCCAAAACCAAGAACTCCTCTTACATAACCCTTGGTGTTGAGCACACCTGCGTTGAGGATGAGTGGTACAGGCAATCCAGGAATCATCTTCGTGGCCACGAAATAAAAGTCGAAGTCCTCTGTGTCTTTGAGGGCAAAGTCATCGTCAGCATCGGTTGTCTTATAGATGCCTCCGAAAGACAATGCTGGTAGGAATTTCGTGCCAAAATCATTTTCCTTGATAAGATTCAACTTGAATGTGAAATTGTTCTTGTCAACAGTTTTTGGAACGTCTTCTATGTCGATGAATTCATGGGAATAGCCGAGTTCCAGCCTGTTGAAAAAAGAGATATTACCGCCTATGGTAAACCAGTTTACCCCGCTTTCAGACAATCTGATATTCCAGATACCAAGTTGGGGTTTTGATACGATACCAGCACCAAAAAGACCCTTTTCTCCCTCTTTGATAGGATTGGCGATATATGCCATGGGATTTAGGGCAACCCCTCCAACACCTTCCGCATTGGTCAGTGGTGCCCCTGCACGGGCATTCCCAATGGCTGTCAGTATGAATGCAGCAGCTATTACGATTGTAACGCTAATACAACTTCTCCTCATAGGTTTTTTACCTCCCTCACCCTTCGTCTATTTATTTCTGTAATCATTCCAACCCCAGGAATACCTGGTGATTGGCACATCCTTGTCTTTGGAAGCCTCAAGCATGGAACCATCAAACAATCTTACATTTTTGTAACCCAGGATCTCGTTCAGGACAAAATATCCCAGAGCAGCATCAAGACCTGTATTGCTATAGACAACAATCTCTGCATTCGGATCGGATGGGATACCGCACCCGGCTGCCATATGCCTCAATTTGTCTTTGCTCCTTAGATAAGCAGGTGAAAAATCCTGTCCTCCTATGGTCATATATGCAGATGGCATGAGAAGAGAGCCTCTAAGGTGGCCAAAACGAGATATATAGCTCTTCTTTTCATGGCCAAAGTGCTCATGGGGCTGTCTGAGATCTACAAACCAGCAATTCTTTTTGCCGAGTTTCTTCTTCACCTCGTCAAGGGTTATAAGCTTGTTGGACACAACTTTGGCCTTGAATGTTCCTGTCATGGGTACTGCTGGCTGGGTAGTGATGGGTTTTTCCCTCTGCTCCCAGGCATTGAATCCGCCATTTAAGATGGCGCATTTGGTGTGTCCAAGATAGTGCAATGTCCACAGTGCCCTTGCACTTTTCGAGGTATCACTGGAAGTCATGCCCTGATCATAGATTATGATCAGGGAGTCGTTTGATACCCCAAATCCCCTGAGCATATTTTCCAATTGTTCCACTGGCGGTGTCATGAAACCAATGAAGTCGGCATTTGTTACCTGCCAGGGCCCAAAGGCCCTGATGGCACCTGGGATATGACTCTTGATGTACTTAGGGAAAGTCCTCACATCCAGGATTATCAATCCTTTGTCATTGAGGTGCTTCGATAACCATTCGATTGTCACAAGACCATTTGCAGCTGAAGACTGCCGCGGTGCGACGAGTCCTGCACATATCAGCACCGCAGTCATCACTACTGTGGCAATAGTCAGTCGTATTTTGAGGCGCATATCGTATCCCTCCTTCTCCTGCTACAGTTTTTTGGGCGGGTTTATGCTCCAGGAAAAAATTTCCACTGGGAGTTTTCCCTTGAGCTTGCAATATTCCAGCATTGAACCGTCGTATACCTTGACATTTCTGTAACCAAGCATGTCTTTCAACACCAAATAATTCAGCCCCGCCAACTGAGCGGTGTTGCAATAAACTATTATGGTAGTGGACTTGGTGCTGGGAACACCTACACCTGTCACCATCCTTTGCAGGTCCTTTTTTTCCTTCAGGGTGGCTGGAGCCCTATTGATACCTGCGTGGGTCAGAAAATCAGCAGGTAGATTAATGGCACCGGGTATATGTCCATAACATGGCACGTCTGCCCTTTTTTCATGGCCGAAATATTGAACAGAATTTCTGGCATCCATGAGAATGGCACCACCCTTTTGAACAACCCTGGCCACCTCATGGAAATCCGCAAAGATAGACGGGTCCTTCTTGGCCACGATATTGCCTCGTTTCCTATTTGGGACCTTGTTGGTCACAACTCTGCCTTCAAAAGTCCACTTGGTGAATCCACCGTTGAGCATAGAGACCTTCTTGTGCCCCATGGCCTTGAATATCCAATAAGATGCCCCTGCCTTCGAGGCATCACTAACGGTATTTCCATGGGCATAAACGACCACATGGGAATTCTTGTTTATCCCTGCCTTTTGGAATAGTTCGGTCAATTTCTTCTCCCCAGGTACCACAAAGAGTCCAGTGGTCGATTTGGGCTCCAGTTCCGTATAGGGGATACTCACTGCATTTGGTATGTGAGCAAAGCCGTAGTTTGCATCGCTACGTACATCTACGATGACAACCGCCTTGTCCGACTTGTGCTTGTCCAGCCAATCAGTTGAAACCAGTGGGGCTGTCCCGGCCGCCGATACCCAGCCAGGGGAACTGACGGCAGAAGCTAATACCACCATCACCAGTAAACATATCATGTTGCCTTGTATTATCTTGTGCATTTGGCCACTCCTTTCCTGGTTCGTCCGCTATTTCTTTATCTTGGGTGGAACCTTTGCCACCACCTTGTAGTTAGCCTTGGGATCTTCTGGCCTTATGTCGTCCTTGGTGAGGAAAAGCTCCTTGACCCCATGACAGGAATTACACGATTGGTTCTGTCTCGTTTTTCTCTGGATGCTGTGAACAGCAGCGGAATTCCAGGTAGGAAGTGCATCCCAGTTGGCAATCAGGTCCTTGGGACCAGGCTTTCCCTTGATCACGGCCTGGAAATAGCGCAAGGATGCCAGGGAATCCTTCCTCATGGGAGAATGCCTTACAAGGTTGTACTTGTATGGATTGTTTGGACCAATATCTATATTTTTCCCGATCTTGAAGGTATAGAGTGGATCAGATGGAAATATTACCTTTATTTCCCCTTCTTTCTTTACATCGAGAGATACATGGCAGTTTTGGCAGTTGAAGTATGTAGTGGCATGGCACACCTGACAGGCCAGTACGTTTTTCCCGTGGGCATTGTGCATGGGTATCCTTGATCTGCCTGGCACTGCATCTGGGTGGCACTGTTCGCACCTTGGTGTTTCTGTGGCATAATAGCGTTTTACTCCCTTGGGTTTGGTTTCGTGAAATTGCGAGCCCTTGTGACAGTCGTAACACTCCATCTGGCCCTTGGAGTAATGAACATCTGCATTCTCCCCAAGGAAACCTACATATTCACCGGCAAAGCGGGAACCATGACAACCAAAACAGGTCTTTTCCATGGGCGGCTTCTTTTGGAACCTGTGTCGGTCGATTAGTCCACCCTTTGACACATGGGGCCAAGCCACGTGGCAGCTTCCACAGCTGGCATGACATTCAGCACAATCCAATTTCCATGCCTCTGGAAGCAGGGTGTCTTTTAGCTTATGAGGCTGGGAAATAGTCTTGACTATGTCCATTATCCCATTGAGGGTATAGTGCATGGAATCCTTATAGGTTGAAGTGATGTCCTCGTGACATTCCCTACAGACCCCCCCGCCCTGGGCATCGGATGGATCTTTTATAATGCCTTTGTGGGCCTCTTCTTCGTCGTCTACATTTTGGCCCTTGTGACAGTAACGACAGCCAAGTTCACCGTGAGGTGTATCTAAGAAATCCTTGGCTACTCCAAAGGTATCGCGCCCCCTTACCTGGGGTGCAGAGACACCTCAGCCAGCCACCGCAGCAGCAGCGCTGGCTGCCTTTGCACCATAATCATCCATCTCTTCGAGGTCTGTGTGGCAGGCTACGCACTGACTGCTGTCAGACGTATCTTCTTCTGCCGTCCACGCATTCATGCATGGGGAAATGATCAAGATTAGCGCTGTCAGTAGAAATCCTTTGGAAAGTGGACTTTTCATCCGAAATACCTCCTCTTGTCTCCCGTTTTCAGCAAACCATGGATTGCCAGAATCAATGTATTGTGGTAGTACCACATTGTGGTAGTAGTATAACTTTTCACATATCTCAGAAAACTTGAATTGTCAACTTATTTTTCAACAAAAAATTATCTTTCTAATAGAGAAAGTGTTGTCCTTTGATTTTGACATTAATTAAATTGAACGCTATGGAGAAACGAGAATTTGTAGCTGCAAGAAGGATTCTTGGAAAGACACAAAAAGAAATGGCCCAATTACTTGGGACTTCCCTCAAGGCAGTATCGAGTTATGAACAGGGTTGGCGCTCGATCCCTGTCCATATAGAAAGACAGATATATTTCTTTCTTTCAAGAATGGCTGGAGTCAATGAGGCACTTCATCCCTGTTGGGAGGTGAATCGGTGTGCTGATAAAGTAAGAGAGGGTTGTCCTGCGTGGCAGTTCAATGTTGGCAGGCTATGTTGGTTCATCAATGGTACATTTTGCGAGAAATGTCTCAGCAACAGCCCACGAAACAAGATAGAGATGTGCAAAAATTGCGAGGCCTTCAGACCGATTGCCAAGATGCTGAACGAGGAAATGATGAAAGGATGAACATCAAGGCCTTCTTTCGGCTGGTTTGATGGTGCCGGAGGCGAGAGTCGAACTCGCACGGACCAAGGTCCACTGGATTTTGAGTCCAGCGCGTCTACCAGTTCCACCACTCCGGCACTTTTTACATCCAATAAGTTTCAGCCCTTGATACCATCTTCGAAAGATGGTGTCAATTGCCTTGGAGCGTACGAAGACAATCAAGGACGAATCCCGTCATTTTCTCCGCAAAATTATCCCTTTTTCTGGAATCTTCTTCCACTTTAGCCTCACAGGAAATGGAGTAACACCCCAAATATCCCTACAATATTCACTGATGGACCTATCAGAGGAAAATTTTCCTATCCTGGCTACATTCATTATGGACATCCTGGTCCAACGGTCCTGATCCAGAAAAGCCCGGCCTACCCTGTCCTGACAGTCGATATAAGGCCTGTAATCGGCAAATAGCATGTATTCGTCGTGAAAGAGCAAGGAATCGACCAATGGCCTGAAAAGCTCCCTATCCCCATTTGAAAAGTAACCAGAACTTATGAGGTCAATGACATGTCTCAACTCTTCGTCTTCATGATAATAATCCTGGGGATTGTAGCCGGAGGCCTTTGTTTTCATGACATCATCCACAGTAAGTCCGAACAAAAAGAAGTTTTCAGGGCCTACCTCCTGCCTGATCTCAACATTTGCCCCATCAAGGGTGCCAATGGTAAGGGCGCCATTCATTGAAAATTTCATGTTGCCAGTGCCCGAGGCCTCCTTTCCTGCCAGGGAGATCTGTTCTGAAAGATCTGCCATGGGATAGACCGTGTGGCCAGTCTTTACATTATAGTTGCTTATAAAAAATACCTTCAGTCGATCATCTACATCCTTGTCGTTGTTTATCACATTGGCCACGGAATTTATCAATTTTATGATGAGTTTTGCCATGTAATAGCCTGGGGCTGCTTTGCCGCCAAAGACAAAGGATCGCGGTGCAATGTCGATACTTGGATTCGCCTTGATCCGATTGTACAGGGTTATGATATGGAGTACATTGAGGTGCTGGCGTTTATATTCATGGATGCGCTTGACCTGCACATCGAACATGGATCTTGGATCAACCTGCACGCCTTTGGCCATTGCCCTTTCGGCCACTTCCTTCTTGTTTTCTTCTTGTACCCTCTGCCATGCCTCTCGGAAGGAAGGATCGTCTACAAAACCTTCGAGCCTCTTCAACTGGTACAGGTCTGTTATCCACTTTTCACCTATTGCCTCTGTTATCAAGGAACTGAGGCGAGGATTTGCCACAAGCATCCAGCGTCTTGGAGTAACCCCATTGGTCTTGTTACTTATCTTGCCAGGCCATAATTCGTCAAAGTCCCGGAGGGTGTGTCTTTTAAGCAGGGAAGTGTGTATGGCTGCCACGCCATTTATTGCATGGGTGCCTACACAGGCCAAGTTTGCCATGCGCACAAACCTCCCTCCATCTTCATCGATTATGGACATGCGTCTTAGGCGCTGATCGTCATCAGGATATCTCTCTTTCAACATGTCGAGGAATCTCCTGTTGATCTCAAAGATGATCTCGAGATGTCTTGGCAGAAGGGAGGCAAAAAGACTTATTGGCCATTTTTCCATGGCCTCTGGCAACAAGGTATGATTGGTATAGGCCATGGTCTTCGTGGTTATCTCCCAGGCATCTTCCCATCCCATTCCATGTTCGTCCATGAGAAGCCGCATGAGCTCAGGGATGGCTACAGACGGATGGGTATCATTCAACTGGGTGGCAAAACCGTCATGGAAATTTGAAAGGAACCCATGCTTTTTCAGATGAATCCGGATCATATCCTGAAGGGAGGCAGATACGAAAAAAAACTGCTGTTCAAGGCGCAACTGTCTGCCTTGGCACTGTTCATCATTGGGATACAAGACCTTGGTTATGTTTTCAGCCTTTACCTTCTCCTCTATGGCACCAAAATAATCACCTATATTGAACTCCTCGAAATCGAAGGATTCTACCGCCTCCGCACTCCATAGACGTAGTACATTGACATTGTTCACTTTGTATCCAGGGATTGGGGTATCATAAGCCACGGCATTAACCATGCGTGCAGGCACCCAGCGCATTCGGTATTTGCCATTTTCATCCGTGTACGACTCTGTATGGCCCCCAAAACCAATCTGATAGCATATCTCTGGTTTCTTGATCTCCCAGGGATTGCCATAATGAAGCCACATATCGCTCAGTTCCTTTTGCCAGCCGTTTTCAATTGTCTGGTGAAACATCCCATGCTCGTACCGTATGCCATAACCTATAGCAGGGATGCGCAAGGAAGACATGGAGTCGAGATAGCATGCTGCAAGGCGTCCTAAGCCCCCATTTCCAAGCCCTGGCTCCACCTCGTGGTCTATGATTTCACCCAGATCGAGCCCTGTCTCTTCCAAGGCCTTTTCCACCTGCTCGTAGATTCCAAGGTTGATGAGGTTGTTGGCAAGATGGGGACCCAGCAAAAATTCAGCTGATAGATAACATACGATCTTTACAGGTCTTTCTAATATATTTTCAACAGAGTTGATAAAGAGGTGTTGCATCCTATCCCTGATGGTGTGGGAAACGGCCATAAAATAATCATTCAACACCGCGGTCTCCGGAGCTTTGCCTTGATTGTAAAATAGGTTGTAGGCAAAGGCCCTTTTCAACTCGTTTATCTCCTTTCTATCAAATTGTTTCGCCCTCTTTGCCTTTTTTGTCCTGCCCATTTCTGTGCTCCTATCAGATCATACCTCGATGCATGAAGTGTGTCGTTGATCTCTATCTATTGCTATTCATCGGATATTGTCTAAGGTTTACTATTTCAAGCCTGTGATCAGTCATGGGATGCTTTTGGGATGGCCCTTCAGTGACCAAGGCGGTATCTCCCTCAAGGCCGAATTTCTTCACGAGATCCCTCACTGTCTGACGCCATTTCATCGGCTTATCCCTTTTCAAAAAGGGCCATACCCCATATGAGAACAAGAGATCTTGGCATGTCTTCTTGCTCACACTTGGTGCCAGAATCCAACATGGCAGCCTGAATCTCGTCACATTTCTCGCAGTGCTCCCAGAATCGGTAGGACAAAAGACTGCTGCTGCATCTATCTTGTCAACGATGTTGTCCACACTCGATGCTATAAGGTCCAATATCCTCTCACCCCGATTGGATGAGAAGACCTCGTTGGCATGGCGAAAGTGAGATCGTTCAATGTAGGGTTCGGTGGCCTGAGAGATCTTTGCCAGCATTCTCACTGCCTCTACAGGAAATTCACCCATTGCGGATTCCTCGGACAGCATTACACAGTCTGTACCATCCAAGATAGCATTTGCTACATCAGTCGCCTCGGCCCTTGTGGGCCGTCTGTTATGGGTCATGGACTGTAGCATCTGAGTGGCTGTGATCACGGGTTTGGCCCTCACATTGGCCTTCTTCGTGATAAACTTTTGTGCTATTGCTATCCGTTCTATAGGTATTTCAACGCCAAGATCCCCCCTGGCCACCATTATACCATCTGACTCGTCTATTATTTCATCTATTTCTTCAAGGATACTAGAACGCTCTATCTTGGCGATAATAAAAGGAGAGTAACCAAGTCTTCTGGCTGCCTCTCTCACATCCCGTACATCCTGGGCCGAGCCGACAAAGGACTGACTCAAGGCATCTACTCCATTTTTGAGGGCGAATTCCATGCATTCATGGTCTCTTGGTGTAAAGGCACTACTGCCCAACCTTATGCCAGGGATATTCAGCCCCTTACGGGAGCGAAGCTCTCCCCCAACCAGTATCCTACAGACGATATCCTTTTCATGGATCTCTTCCACCTTGAGCTGAATCAGACCATCGTTCAGAAAGAGCAGATCTCCTTCTTTGACCAACCTGGGGAGATCTTCCATGGTGATGGAGACAGCCTCGTCATTGCCTTTAATCTTCCTTGTCGTGAGGGTGAAACGCCTGCCTTTCTTCAATAGCACTGGCTCTTTCTCAAAATCCCCTATGCGCATCTTGGGGCCTGGAAGATCTGCCATTATGGCAACAGGCATGCCAGTCTTTTCTGAAGCTCGCCTGATCTTTTCAATGGTCTTGCCATGGGTCTCGAATTTACCATGGGAGAAATTGAGCCTCGCCACACTCATGCCTGCCAAGATCATTTTTTCGAGCACCTTTGAAGAATCAGAAGCAGGCCCAATGGTACAGACCAATCTGGTCTTGTGAAGGGGGAGTCTATTCATTTGTACCCTCTTGTCTATCTGATCGGGTTAGTTGAAAAGATCTGTCTTCCCATGCCAGTGTGCCTTTCTTCAAGATCAATCTCTATCCCCTCTCTTCTTGCCAATTCTTCTCCCGACATCTTGGGCTCAAGACTACCTGAAAGGGGATGTCGAGCCTTACGATATCACCATATACACCCTTTAAAGCATACTTTCCTTAAGGGCCTTTGGGCTGAGCGGTCTCATATCAAGAGGCAGGCAGATTGTCTACCGGACCAAAAAACATGCTACCCAGGGGACAATTCAAGTAGTCGGCCACCACATTACATTTTACCTTGAATAGAAAAAATATCTCCCTGGGTTCATCACAAAGGGTCTCAAAGTTTCCTTGCCCCTTACTCAGGATCAGGGGTGCCTCCCGATAAAGCATCCTGAAGTCATGGGTAGTCTGCCCTATTATAATGCCAGGTGCCCTGCAACCAGAAGAAATGATTGTTGCTACCCTGTCGAGGCCTGCCTGTTTTGCATCTTCCATGGTGACATCGTTTATAATGGGGGCATCTCTGACGACAAAGGTCGTGGGTTTGTCCATTGTTTCAATGAGGAGACGGTCAAAGACGGTCTCTCCGCAGTTGTCTCCGAGATAGAGTACCCATTGGGCCTGGGTGAGTCTCGATCGAAAACGTTCAAATTCCCACACGAAGAAATCCTGCTCCAAAATGGTGTTGATGGCCTCTTGGATATCGAAATCTGAGCTTACCCCGTAATCGATGACATTTCCACATACAGCATAGCGGACGGCTGCTTCAAGAGGATCTCTATGTCTTTGTATAGTCTGTTTTAGTTCAGGATAGAGCGAAAGTACATGGGCTGTACTGTCTTTTTTGATCCCATTGAATGGGTCCCTCTCCCCACTCTTTTCTGAGATCATGTCATAGATTCCCAGGGCATTTTGGGGAGGTGGATTGGCAGGATCCATTGTTGAGAGCATGCATCCTGCCCTTTTCATGAGTTCCCAGATGGAGGTCTCATCCATGCCAAGGATCTTGCTGGTACGAGCAGTCTGCCTGAGAAAACAGGGGAAACAGTCAAAGTTGGTCTTCATTAAAAGGTTTGTCTACTCTTTATCTCTTTTGAATGTGATCAAATCTCTCTCTGGAGTTCTTCCAACTTGGCCTTCACCAAATCGGCATGGCGTATCTGCTCTCCCTTTCTCTTGGTCCTCACCCTGACATTCCTCCATAAAGCCGCAATGCGCTGATCTGGAGAGATTATAAAGGTGGATCTTATAACCCCTTCGTATTCCCTTCCATAATTCTTTTTCTTTCCCCAGGCCCCATAGGCCTTCAGGATCTTCTTGTCCGGATCCGAAAGGAGAATTATATCCAGATCGTGTTTTGCAATGAATTTCTCGTGAGTAGCGGGCTTGTCTGGACTTATACCTATTACGACCGCGTTCAATTGGTTGAAGGCAGGCCTTAGTTCTGTGAAATCACGGGCCTCTTTGGTGCAACCAGAGGTATTGTCCCGGGGATAGAAATATAGAACGATCCATTTCCCCTTGAAATTGGAAAGAGATACCTCTTTCCCCTCTGGGTCTTCAAGTATAAAGTCTGGCGCCCTATCTCCTGTATCAATCATGGCATGAACCTCCCCTTCAGGCCCTCGTGATAAAATCGAAAAAGGCGATTATATCCAACCCCTTCTTTTCCATGAGATCGGCAATGGTGGCATCATCCATAGGGCGAAGGATCTCCGGATTGTCCTTGTCTGGCCGGCCAAACATCATCCGCTTTATCTCACCTTTTTCAATGGTGGTTACAAAAGCAATATCCTGTTTGCCTTCATAATCGAGGCCGAACTCGAATTCATCAAAATCCTCTGGGGACTCTGGGGCATATCTAACAGAAATACCCCATTGGGCAAGCCTGTCTTTATCCACAGCCCTATGGATATCCATGGGCTTGTCCAGATATTTCCTCAACCTTTTCATCTCGTATCGTCCTCCCTGAATACCTCTTTTGTTCCCACAGCTCTTCTTGTAATAAGGTGCTTCTTTTGGCATATTTTGTCCATGGACACCATTGACAATAAGACATGTGTCAAGATTTTGCACCATGAAAGAGTACCTGTTCATGTGATCAGACACTGTGTAAAGGTCTCACAAGTAGCCTGTAAGATAGGTAGTGACCTGATTCAAAAAGGCCATGGCCTGGATATGGACCTTATCCGAGCTGGTGCCCTACTTCACGACATTGCCAAGATAAAGGCCTTGAAGCTTGGAGGCGACCATGCAGAGATTGGTGCGCGTATCCTCGAGGCCCAGGGTTATGAACGGATTGCCCGGATTGTCCGGCACCATGTATATCTGCCACGACCAGTTGAAAAACAGAGGCACCTATCTGAGGAACTTGTGGTAAACTATGCTGACAAGCGGGTCATGCACACAAAAGTAGTAGGCCTTGAGGAACGATTTGCAGATCTCGTTGCAAGATATGGAACCAATAAGGATGCTATGAGAAAAATCAATGAACTCTATCACCAGGCCAGACTAATGGAACAGATGATCTTTTCCAGGCTGGATCTAAGACCAGAAGATATATGAAACTGTCTGGCGGATACTCAAATTGGAGGAAAACATGTTGAAACAGAACCAACTGACCTTTTTCGGCCACGCAGCCTTTAAAATCGTAACAAAGGAAGGACTCAAGATCTGGATAGATCCCTGGTTGGACAACCCCTTGGCCCCGGAAAACTCCAAGGATGACATCTCTGCCGATCTTATATTGATCACCCACGGACACAGTGACCACATAGGTAACTGCATGGAGATGGTAAACTCTTCGGCCACCGAGGTCATTGCGATACACGAGGTCCAACAATATTTGCTGGCAAAGGGCTTCCCCAATGTAACTGGTATGAACATAGGAGGAAGTTATTACACCAAGGGAATAAATATAACCATGGTTGCTGCCATACACAGCTCTTCCATACAAGATGGCCAGGAACTGATATATGCAGGTGAGGCAGCAGGTTTTGTCGTCACCCTGGAAGATGGACTCAAACTTTACCATGCAGGTGATACGGCACTCTTTGGAGACATGGCCATCTTAAGCACACTCTACCATCCCTCTATTGCCATGTTGCCCATTGGAGATCACTATGTAATGGGGCCCAGGGAGGCGGCCTATGCATGTAAACTTCTTGATCCAAAGGTAATCATCCCCATGCACTATGGCACGTTTCCTGCTCTCACTGGCACGGTTGGAGAGTTCAAGCGTCAGCTCAAGGCCCATCACATCGATGCGACCTTAGAGGTCATGGAGCCTGGCCAGAGCATTGAGATCTGATACCAGGATATAGAGCGCTTACAACTGCCCCTGGTTAGATGTATTATGACTTTCAGGAGAGCTCAGCCCTTAGAAGGCCCCTGACAGAATTCCCTACAAATATACCCCGTGCCTTTTGGAGATCTTCAGGATGGAGGATCGCCTGACGGCTCTTGCCTCTTCCCAGCAGGTATTCTCTCAATACTCCTGGCAAAAGACCGCTTTCCAGGGCAGGTGTCAACAAGGGCCCATGGCCCATGTCCAGAAACAGATTGGTAATGGTGCCCTGGGTAAGCTCTCCTTTGGTGTTCAGGAAGATGGTCTCGAAAAACCCCTTCTTTTCGAGGCGGCATCTTTCCTCATCGAAGAAGCGGCGGCGGCTGGTCTTATGATACAAAAACTCATCCCGAGGATCTACTACTCTATCTGATACGTCTATCCTTACAGGGCCCTCTATCTCCTTGATTGCATCTACACTTGTAATCCGAAACCGGCCGTCTCGGTAGAGTACGCACCTTAGCCTATACCTGTGAGTGCCTCCTGCAGCCATGTTGGACAGTCTTGCGGATATCCTATCCAGTACTTCGTTTATCTGGTCTTCAGGAAAGAAAAAGCCAAAGAAATGGGCAGAACGCCCCAGTCTCTTCAGGTGTAGCTCACGAAATAGAAACCCAGAGGGACAATACTTCCCAGGCCCTTGCCCAGTAGGCGTCCATCCTATTGTCTCAATAAGGTAAAAATCCCTTCTCGGTTTCATCCTATGGCTCATAGGTAATATCTTTGGTGAAAAACCCTGCCTTTAACAGTGTCTCTTCAAATTCTTTCTCTGGATCCGAATAAATGGTTATACCAGCCCCTATACCAAGTTCACCTATCCCATCCTTGAGGACGATGGTCCTTATGGCCACATTGAAACAGGCATCCTGTTCAGGAGAGATGAAACCAATTGCCCCGGTGTATACACCCCTGGGGGCTCTCTCGAGTCCAGCTATGATCTCCATGGTCTTGAGTTTTGGGGCACCTGTTATGGAGCCACAGGGGAAAAGGGCCCTTAGGCACGAAGGCCATGAAAAATCTCTTTTTACCCTGCCTTCCACCCTGGAAATCATCTGAAAAAGGGTTTCATATCTCTCCACAGTGAAAAGTCCAGGCACATTTACACTGCCTATATGACATATCCTACCAAGATCGTTACGTATGAGATCCACTATCATGACGTTTTCCGCCCGGTTCTTTTCATCGTTTTGCAATTCTCGGTAGAGACGATGGTCTTCTGCCTCGTCACTTCCTCGATGAATGGTGCCTTTCATGGGCATGGACCATATTTTCTGCCCATGTTTCTTGAAAAAAAGCTCTGGAGACAAACACAGTATCTCCACCTGAGCTGCCCGGATAAAGGCCCCATAATTTACCGACTGCCTATTTCTGAGATTACAATAGAGATCAAAGGGGTTGTTGGCATTGATTTGGCTGAATTCGAATAGGGCCTTGATAGTAAAATTTACTTGATAAGTATCGCCCTTTTTGATGTATTCATGGATCTCTCTAATGGAATCCATGAATTGTTTTTTGGAGATATTGAGATGAAGGTGCATGTTCTCTAAGGTCTTACGCCTGGCAAGTTTCACACGGGCCTTTTCGTCAAGCCTTCTCGGTCTGGGGAAAATGCCCATCCAGACCAAGGGTACATTGGGCGTGCGCTCTTCCAGGAGGTGCGAGAGAGAAGGATGCAAAAGATATCCAAACTCGTACGAAAACCATCCGGCAGCATAATAGCCTTGTTCCAAGGCATGTTGGAGCCTTGAGAAAAAGACAGAGACATCTTGGGCGGTATATACCTCCAAGACCATTATAGGATGGGTAAAAAGATATGTTCTGTTATCCTCTCCCTCTTTTCTGATGGAATCCAGTAATACGATATCGGGGCTGTTCCAGTCGATTGTGCTCATCATATTTTTTTATAGAAGATTGGCCCAGTCCTATTATAAGGAACCGATCTTTTGCCCATTTTGTTAATCTAATCCCTTGGAATCAGCAATAGGAGTCTAAAGATTCATCCCAGATCATGCACTTAAAATGCCTGAAAAAGACGTTCATTTTGGATGATTGCATGGTTGAAATGTATCTGACCATTGTATTTTTACCTAAAAGTGTAATGAAATTTCCCTTATCCCATGCCAAGACATGGACTGGTAACTGGAGATCACGGCACTATCTTGCAATATCTTTCTTCCTGGGCTAATGTATGGGCTGCGTGGGCGGTTAACTCAGCGGGAGAGTGCCACCTTCACACGGTGGAAGTCACTGGTTCAAACCCAGTACCGCCCACCAATTTTACCTGCGGGATCACCTTTAATTCACGCAAAATATGGCCTTCTGGTTGAAACCTCGCTCTTATTAGAGTAACCTGTCATTTTAGAAAAATTCAGGCAAGATAAAATAGGTTTTAAGGCAATATGCCCTTGAAGGCGTCATCTTCTGGAAGGTCTTTATCTTGATTAAAGGCCTTTTTCCACAAAAACAGGAAAGCGTATGGCCAATGTAGTCCCATGGTCGTTTGGACGTTTTCCTGTGTTTATTGATTAAGCCGAGAAGCCCACCTATTCAAAATTTCAGTACTCATTCACGAAGAACAGGGATCAGGGATCCTGAGGCTTAAGACTGCGTACTGAACCATAAACAGATCTTAGGGGGCTGAGGTAAAAGGAGTGTGTATCATGGCAGAAAAAATCAAGCGCATGCTAATAGCCAACAGAGGGGTACCTGCAGTACGCATCATGCACACCTGCAGGGATAGAAGCATACCTACTGTGGCCATCTACAGCACACCTGACAGGCTTTCCTATCATGTAATGATGGCGGACAAGGCCGTCCATATCGGGGAAGCGCCTCCCATAGAATCCTATCTCAATATGGAGAAGATCATTGAGGCTGCCCATCAAACCGGATCCGATGCTGTAAATCCCGGATGGGGTTTCTTGGCCGAGAATGCAGACTTTGCACAGATGGTGATTGACAGCGGGCTCAAATGGATAGGCCCAAATCCCAAAGTCATCCGTATGATGGGAGACAAGATAGAGGCCAAGAGATTGGCCCAAAAGGCCAATGTACCCACCATCCCAGGCATCAGCGATGTGAAGGACGTGGATGAGATAATTCAATGGATGGAAAGGGAATCCATAGAATATCCAATCATGATCAAGGCTGCTGCTGGTGGGGGTGGCAAGGGCATGGTCAAGGTCTCGGAGGCATCTGAACTGCCAATGGCATTGGCCCAGGCTAAATCAGAGGCAAAGAAGAGCTTTGACGACGATGTCCTCTTGGCTGAAAAATATATTGAGAGAGGACGCCATATAGAGGTGCAGATAGTTTCAGACAATTTTGGCAATGTTTTCCATCTTTTTGAGAGAGAATGTACATTGCAAAGACGCAACCAGAAGATCATAGAAGAGGCGCCCTCCCCTTCCATTGACGAAAATATCCGTCATGAGATCTGTTTTACTGCTGTTCGACTCATGCGGGAAATAGCCTACAATACCGCTGGCACGGTAGAATTCATCTTTGACAGCTCAACCAAGAAATTCTATTTCCTCGAGGTCAATACCAGACTCCAGGTTGAACACGGTGTTACAGAGCTTATTACAGGCCTTGACATCGTTGGTCTAATGATGGATGTAGTTGAGGGCAAGGAACTTACCCTAAAACAGGAAAAGATCCATATGAACAGATGGGCCCTTGAAGTACGCGTGAATGCAGAAGATCCCAAAACCTTCAGCCCTTCCTTTGGAACCATTACGAGACTTCAAGTGCCCACAGGCCCAGGTGTCAGGGTAGCTACTGGTGTATACGAAGGCGCAGACATCCCCCCTTATTATGATTCATTGCTCATGCTTCTCATGACGAGTGGACGAACCAGGGATGGAGCCATCAAGGTAATGGACAGGACCCTTAGCCGGAATTTCCGGGTTGAGGGGGTAAAGACCCTGGCCCCCCTTCTCCTGAGCATCATAAGGCATGAGGCCTTCAAGAGGGGGGCATTTTCCACGAGGTTCATCGAGAACCACCTGGATGAACTGGTGTCCACCTTCAGGGAAACGGATAGTCAAGACGAGGTCTTGAAGATAGCAAAATTCGTTGCAGAAATAACGGCCCTTGGCCCACAGGAGTGGATGTAATTATGGATGCAGCCAATATTCAAAAAGAAAACTGGATCAGGCCTGGAATGACTCCAGCAGAGATCGTCAAGAAACTTAGAGAATTAGACGGAGTAGCCCTTACGTGTACAGGGATGAGGGATGCTGGGCAATCCGACTTCAAAAATCGACACCGGATCCATGATCTTACAACACTTTGTCCCTACTACGAAGACATGTTGTTATTCAGTTCAGAATGTCACGGTGGTGCCAGGTGGCACGTCGGCATAATGAATAGGAAGGAAAGTCCCTTTGAGGAGATAGATCTCTTCAGAAAACAAATGCCCAGTGTATTGCTTCAAACCCTCATCAGGGAGACGAATCTCTGGGGTTACAGGCCTTATCCTAAAAATGTTATCGAATATGTCGTTGAGCGAGTCGATATAGACGTATGGCGGTGTTTCTCATTCCTCAACGACATAAGAAACATGCGCACAGTCGCTGAGATCGTCATGAAACGTGGCAGGCTCTTTCAACCTGCCATCTCTTTCACCCAGGCAGATTGGACCACCAATGAATATTATCTGGGCCTCGTGGACGACATTGTCTCCCTTTGTGCAGGCACTGATGAAATAGTCCTGTGCATCAAGGACATGGCTGGTGTGGGCAGCCCTTCCCGCATCAAAAGCCTGGTGGATGCCATAAAACAAAAATATCCGGATCTAGTCGTCCAGTATCACAGGCATGCCACAGATGGCCTTGCTATGCCTGCACTTCTTGCAGCGGCCCAGGCTGGTGCGACAGTGCTGGATGCAGAGGAGGATTCCCTTACAAGATTCTACGGCCAGGCCCCTATTCTGGCCCTTCAAAGCTACCTTGAGGAGTCGGGTATAAAAGTGGTACTTGATAGGGATATGGCAGTCATGGCCGTACAAAAGATCAGGGAGTGGATTGGCCAATATGAGTGGGCCGAGTCCCCATTCAAGGGCTTCGACCATCAGGTCACCTTCCACAGGATGCCAGGAGGCGCCTTTCCAAGCTCCTTTGAACAGGCGGAAAAGGGTGGATTTTTACACCTCATGCCGGCAATCCTTCAGCTCATGTCTCTGTACAACAAGATAGTCAAGTACTTTGACGTTACCCCTGGATCCCAGATTACATGGGTTACTTGCAGCGGCATAATAAACAAGTACGAAAAGGAACTCGGGGCATCTGGTGTACAACATATCATTGAGCTCTTGACGAAGTTTGTCCATGAGAAGGATCAGGATTTCGATGCAATGGAACCCGAGGAGCAAAAAGAGCTGTTGCAACTTTTCAGGAACGCCCCAGGGGATTTCAAGAACCTTATCCTTGGGGGATATGGCAGACTTCCCATGGGTTGGCCAGCCGATTGGGTCTATGAGAGTACCTTTGGTGAGGAATGGAAGGAAAAGATAAAGGAAAGGGATGATTCCTCTCCCCTCGATTCTCTCAAGCATGACGACCTTGAAAGGATAAAAAACGATCTCGGTGTCACTTTGGGTAGGAAGCCCACGGATGAAGAGTTTACCCTCTATCTCATGCACCCGAAAGATACCATCAACTATATAGAATTCAGGGAGAAATACGGTGAAAGCCCCCTTGTCCTGCCAACAAATGTGTGGCGAGAGGGTCTCAAGAACCCTGGTGACAAGGTAGAATTCGAGCTCTGGGGCAAGCCCTATTGCATTGAGCTCCTATCAGTAGGGGCAGAGCACGATGGTCTTATTCATGTAGTCATGAAGATCAACAATAAGACCAATGTCTACAAGGTGGAGACACCAAGGGCACAAAAGGCAGAAATAAGGATGGCCAGCGGAGAAAAGGAAATTGGAGCCCCCATAAATGGCAATGTATGGCGCATAGGCAATCCAGACCGGGGAACCATCAAGGTTGGAGACATTGTCCACCAAGGTGAGGAGATAGCCAACCTTGAGGCAATGAAGATGGAAAACGCCATTATTGCCCCCTTTGATGCGCAGGTAGAAGAGATAGCAGTAAAACTAAATGACCAGGTCCAAGAGGGCCAACTCCTATTCGTATTGAAAAAACTCTGATCCACAGCCTCGATGATAAGATGGGAGTAGATCTATACCCGAGTACATCCTTTCTGGACATGCTTGCTCGGAGATGAGACAGATTATATCTCGAATAGAGGACTTTGATAGGAACCGGACCTATGCAGGCCGGTTCCTTTTACGTTTTGCCTCCATTGACTCCACGAACCTGTTTTGTCTGGAAAACCGCTCTGTACTTGAACGGGCTGGCCTTGTCGTCATGGCTGAGCGACAGACCAAGGGAAGAGGAAGCAAGGGCAAGCAGTGGGAAGCAGGTACAGGCAGCCATCTTTTCTGTTCTTTCGTAGTGCATCCACGTCTGGATGTAAATCTCATCCCATCCATGACGATCTTTTCAGGTCTGGCAGTCTTTAGGATACTAAAGGCCCTGGGCGCTAAAGAGCTTTCCATAAAATGGCCAAACGATATCCTGTTGGCAAATAAAAAGGTCTGTGGCATCCTGTGTGAATCCAGGCTTCATCAGGACCTCAAGGCTGTTGTCATAGGTATAGGAATCAATATATCCGGGGATTCTTCCCAATTCTCAACGGAGTTGAGGGGAAAGGCAACTACCCTTTCAGAACATGGTATAGAGACATCCCCTATGAGATTGTTAGCCCCATTGGCGAAAGAGATAGACTCCATCCTCTTGAGGGCTGAGAATGTAAGGGAAAGAAAAAAGATCTTTCAGCTCTGGGAACAGGCGTCCAATTCCATTGGGAGACAGATCAGCTTCAATGATGGACAGGACAAGGGCATCATCATAGGCCTGGATGATCTTGGGCGCCTCATGGTCCAAACCCCAGATGGACGGCTCAAAGGCATCGAATCGGCTACTGTGGAGTATCCCTGAACATATGAAAATATGTTGTGACATAGACTCTTCTCACCTTGACACATACATGGGCCGAAACTAATTTTAATCTGAAAAATATCTTCATGTGCTGAGAAAAGGCTGAAAATGCCCTATGAACAACCTTTGAAAAAGGCATATTTTCTGCCTTCTCATATCCTATTGCTTGACGATGCGGTACGGCTTGCCGAGGATATCATCAGTGATTATTTTAGTCTGACGACTGATTACTGGATCAGGAATCCCTATGAGGTCAGGACATTGAGGCAAGCCAACACAGTGGATACGCCCGAGCGGGTCTATGCCCATCTGACCAAGTATGGAAAGATACTCAGCCAGAAGGATTCGGGTACTGACGACAGATATCTCTACAGGATCCAGATCTATGACCATAGGATCCTTGAGGTAACCCAGGGACTCAAAGAGGTGTTACGTCCTTTTCTCGTATATATCATGACCCATGAGTTGGTCCACATTACAAGATTTTCCAGATTTGAATGCCTGGTGGACAAAGAAGACAAGGTCATGGAGGAAGAAAAGGTGCACAATATCACGAATAAGATACTCTCCAGGGTTCCCATTCCAAGACTTGGAGATATAATAGAATTCTTTAAACGAGAAGACCGAGTAAGATTGGCTGTCTAAAGGAGGTCGTAGGTATGCCCATATATGAATATCAATGTGAGTCGTGCGGAAATATAGTAGAAAACTGGCAGAAGATCACTGATCCCCCACTTGAGGTATGCGAGGTCTGTGGAGGCAGGATGAAAAAGCTCATTTCCCAATCCTCGTTTCACCTCAAGGGATCAGGCTGGTATGTAACTGACTATGCTGGTAGAAAAAATGGCTCTTCGAGCCCAGAAAGAAAGACAGGCTCCAAGGAGAAACACAGTCCTGCTGAGAAGAAGACCAAGAAGTCTGACAGTACTCCTTCCAGCTCTACTACATAGGAAGCATAATATCTTCATTGCCCCAAAGCTTCTTGTGGGCCTTTGAGAATCAGGGCCAGTCAAGAAGCTTTTTTGTTGGAGGACACAGTAAATGCTCATAGTAATGCATAAAGAGGCCACACAGCAAGACCTCGATGCAGTGATCAAGCGTATCGAGGATCATGGATGGGAGGCCAAGCCTATCCCTGGCGGTGAAAGAATAGCCATTGGGGTACTCAGAAACAAAGGACCTGTAGATCCTGCCTTGTTCTTGGATCTGCCAGGGGTCAGGGATGTGATACCTGTTTCCAAACCCTATAAACTGGTGAGTAGGGAGATGCATTCCAACGATACGGTCATCACCTTGGGCCAAGGAAAAGATGCTGTTGAGATCGGCTCCCAAAACCTTGTTTTGATGGCTGGTCCATGTGCAGTAGAGTCAGAAAACCAGGCCCTGGAAATAGCACATGCCGTCAAGGAGGCGGGTGCCAAGCTATTCAGAGGTGGCGCCTTCAAACCAAGGTCTTCTCCATATTCATTTCAGGGACTTGGTAAAAAGGGCCTGGAGATCCTTGCAAGGGTCAGGGAGGAGACAGGTCTTTTCATAATTACCGAGGCCACTGATCACGAGGTGTGTGACATCGTAGAGGAATATACCGATATCATCCAGATAGGCACCAGGAACATGCAGAATTACAGGCTTCTAAGGAGGGCTGGGCAGGCCAAGAAACCCGTACTCCTGAAAAGGGGGATGTGGGCCACGATGGACGAATTTTTGATGGCTGCCGAATACATCATGTCAGAAGGCAACGACAAGGTGCTTTTGTGCGAGAGGGGAATAAGGACATTCACACGCCATTCCAGAAATACCCTTGATGTAAACGCCATACCCTATATGAGAAAAGAGAGCCACCTGCCCATAGTAGTAGACCCCAGCCATGCAGCAGGCAGGCGGGATCAGGTGATCCCATTGGCAAGGGCAGTGGCTGCCATGGGGGTGGATGGCCTTCTCATAGAGGTGCATACCCAACCTGAAAAGGCATTGTCGGATGGCCCTCAATCCTTGTATCCAAGACAGTTTCATGAACTTGTTGCAGGTCTAAAGGATATGAATATCAATCTTTGAGGCTTTGGTCTTGTCAAAAAAGGCTCTATATGTTAATGAACTGAATCCGTCTGAGGCGGCGTAGCCAAGTGGCTAAGGCGACGGTCTGCAAAACCGTTATTCCCCGGTTCGAATCCGGGCGCCGCCTCCATTTTTTGTATTCAGTCCTTGAATCCAGGCCTTTTAGCTTGCTTCCTTTTTTATAGCATCCTTAATAAAATCAGTGAATGACCACATATCTAAAAAACGTATCTGTTTATCCCCAGCCTTGACAAACCTTTTTCAGGCCGCGGGAAGGCAATCTGCCATTGGCATTAGGCAATAGAGGTTGTAAAGATGGCTTTCATGGAAATATCCATCGTTCCCATAGGAACTGCTCAGACTAGCCTGTCTCAGTATGTGGCTCACCTGTTTAGGCTGGTGAAGGAGTCAGGACTAAATTTTCAACTACACGACATGGGAACAACTGTTCAAGGCGACATTGATGATCTATTCCTCCTTGCATCCAGGATGCACAAGGCCCTTTTCGACTATGGTATCCAAAGGATCTATACGGTTATCAAGATAGATGACAGAAGGGATAAAAAAAGTCTTTTGGGTGAGAAGACCGATGCAGTAATGGAAAAGCTATGAAGGAAAGACTACCCCTTTTCATATTTGTCTTTTTTCTGCTCATGTTCATAACAGGTATCTTGTTGGATGAAGCAGGCAATGTGTTTCAAAAAGGCGTCACTATCTGCCTGAGTTGCATAGGGATTGGTTAATGGAGCGCTTCAGGCGATTCATCCAGTTCACTGCTGCCTTCGTAGCAAACTGTAGGCTCTGGATTACACCATCCAGCCCTATCTATACTGGTCCCCTCAAGTTTATCTGCTTTCCTGGTCTAAATTGCTACTCGTGTCCTGCTGCCATCACCTCCTGCCCCCTGGGTGCACTACAAAACGTCTTTGCATCCCTCAAGATGAACCTACAACTCGGCAGACCTGATTTTGGTCTTTATGTCATTGGATCAATTGGTATGATCGGTGCTTTCATGGGAAGAATGCCATGTGCCTGGTTCTGTCCCTTTGGCCTATTCCAGGATATGGTCTTCAAGTTGGTAAAGGTACCCAAATTGGCTTTTTGGCGCCCGTTATCCCACTTGCGATACCTTTTCTTGTTCCTTTTTGTGATCATCCTCCCTATCTTCGTGACCGATGCAGCAGGTTTTGGCCAGACATGGTTCTGCAAATTCATATGTCCTGCAGGTACAATGGAGGCGGGTCTGCCCCTTATTGCCCTTGATCCAGGGCTAAGGAGCATAATTGGAACACTTTTTTTTAGCAAACTCACCCTACTCTTTCTATTCATCGCATGGAGTAGCATAAACTCGAGACCCTTTTGCAGGGCCATATGTCCATTGGGATTGATATTGGGTTTTTTCAACAAGGTCAGTTGGCTGAGGTTGAAATTTAACAACAACATCTGTGTCGATTGCAAGGCCTGTGAACTGATATGCCCGACCGGCGTCTCCTTTGCAGATGGACGAGACGATATCAATTCCACAAAGTGTATTCGTTGTATGAGGTGCTTCAACTTCTGTCCTGGAGGGGCAATAACAGTTGAATTTTCCAAGACCAGGAGGCAATTAAAGGATGAAGATTGTACTTGCCACACAAAATAGGGGGAAGGTCTCAGAACTTCAGGCCCTCCTTGATGATCTTGGGGTAGAGATAATAGCTATGGATGAGATAGAGCCTGTCCCTGAAATAGTAGAGGACGGTCGCACCTTCCAAGAAAATGCCATGAAAAAGGCCCTTACAGTATCCAAGGCAACTGGACTCATAGCCATAGCAGATGATTCTGGCCTGGAGGTGGATGCCCTTGGTGGTCAACCAGGGGTATATTCGGCCCGATATGCTGGAACTGGGGCGAGTGACGAAGAAAACTATCAGAAACTACTTGTTGAGATGGAAAATGTGCCCGATGGCAAACGTACAGCCAGGTTCAGGTGTGTTATGGTTGCGTGTAGGCCCGATGGGGAATACATCTCTTCACAGGGTAGTTGTAAAGGCTATATAAGCAAGGCACCAAGGGGTGGACAGGGCTTTGGCTATGATCCTGTATTCGTGCCCAAGGGAGACTCCAGGACAATGGCAGAATTGACAAAGGAAGAAAAAAACAGCATAAGCCATAGGGCCAAGGCCATCATGGCCCTCAAAGGACAATTGAAGGATTTTTTGAGTAAGAGATGTTAAAGATACGATCCCAGGAGGATAAAAAGAAATGACAGATATCTCGGATTACACACTCTACAGTGGTGGACTCAAAGGAGCAGAGGCAGAATTTGGTAGATGCGCTGAAGAATGGGGGATTCAGGAGGTTAACTTCTCATTCAAAGGCCACAAAATGGACAGGGTGAAAGACGTCCGAGTCCTTTCCGAAGAGGAACTGAAGCAGGGTGATATCAGTATGGAAATAGTTTCCAAGCGCATGCACAGGACCTACGCTGAGGCTGACAAGATAAGAAAGGTCATCCAGTCAATATTTCACGTGGTCAACAATGGATACCAGATCTTTGCCATAGGTTGGATCCAGCCTGACGATACAGTAAAGGGAGGCACTGGTTGGGCCGTAGAACTCGGAAAGCTTTTCAACAGGCCTGTGAGTGTCTATGACCAGGACAAGAACAAGTGGTTCACATGGAAAGACAATTCCTGGCAAGAAGATAGGCCAAAGATAGAGTACAAGACCTTTGCTGGTACTGGCACGAGACACCTTACAGACAAGGGCAAAAAGGCCATCAGGGAGCTTTTCGAAAGATCCTTTGGCCCAGCCCAAAAATAAAAAGGGGGGCTGCGTATCCATGTTGTTTGGCCATGGAGGCGATGTCTATTCCCTGAGCAGGGAGCTTGCAATCGATCCTACAGATGTACTCGATTTCAGTTCGAATTGTAGCCCCTTACCCTATCCACAAGGCCTAAAAAGATACCTATGCGAGAATATAGACCAGCTCCATCTGCTTCCAGAGGTGGACAGCCACTCTGTGAGGGAAAGATTATCTGATAGATATGGCCTTTCGCCAGATTGTTTTCTTCTCGGAAACGGCACCACCCAGTGGATATATTCCCTACCCCGTATCCTTGGGGCCAAGAGGGCGTTTATTCCCCTGCCAACCTACTCGGATTACAGAGATGCATGTATAGCCTCGGGCCTGGATGTTGAATATCTTGGCCCATATCCTGATGGAAGCCAGGATTCTACAGACAGAATCATGGACGAGCTGTCATCCCTCAAGGCCGACAAACTAAAGGACTCCGTGGTCTTTGTGTGTAATCCCAACAATCCTACAGGGCTATTTATCCCACCAATGTCCCTCCTGGAGATCATTGAGACACGACAAGTGGGCACATGGATCATCGATGAGGCATATGCCCCTTTCGTATCCGATGACTCGAAAAGCTCCCTTCTTTCCGTTTCCGAAAGACTACCTCCAAACATCATCATCCTTCGTTCCTTTTCGAAGATTTACGGGATACCTGGATTGAGGATCGGTTGTCTTGTAACAACAGGAAAGGTCCTTGGCAGGCTTCATAGCAGGGAACGCCCCTGGGCTGTCAATAGGATGGCCCAACTCGCAGCAGACTTCCTCCTTAGACGGCCTGATTTCGAGCTCAAGGTTAGACAGTACTGTCAAGACGAAAAACAACGAATAATTTCTGGGTTATCAAATATCAAGGCCATCGTGCCCATGAACGGGGTCACACACTTTACTTTGTTCGAGATCCACGAACCACTGAGTGCCAAGATCATTTATGAGCGCCTTAAAATACGTGGTATGCTCATAAGGAATTGTAATAATTTTTCTGGCCTTCGCGGTGAATACATACGCATAAGCCCCAGGATGACAACGGACAACATTGCCCTCATCACAGCCATGGAAGGGGTTTGTGCCCAGGACTCTTGAGGAGAGACCTGGGGGATCTCATCCCTTCAGGGGTTCTATTACCAACTCGACCCTCCTATTGAAATGCCTCCTTGAGTCATCGTTTTTTTGGAGGGGATACATTGCACCAAAGCCTTGACACGTGACCCTACCTGGAGGGATACCATCAGAGATGAGCTGGCTTGCTACAGCAGCTGCCCTGTAGAGGGATAGTTCGAAATTGTCTTCCCATTTAGAGTTGGAAGGGATTGGCATATTGTCACTATGACCCAAAACACGTATACGGTAATGGCTACCGGTCTTCAGTTTTTGGGCTATCCTTTTTATTATCCTCTTCCCTGTCGGAGAAAGTTTGGCAGAGGCCGAATCAAAGGACAGATCCTCCTCCAAGACTATTACCACGTTGCCATCGGAGGTAGTGACAGGCGAAAATTCCATCAACGTATCTTTCAACCCCTCGAGGGAATTTGGACGCGGAGAAAATGCCATTTGCACCCCGGCCTCCGAGCTGGCCTGATGTTTCTTGAGATTGGCAATCTTGACAGTTGTCCAAACAAGAAAGAATATCAAAAGTAGAGACATGAGATCACTCAGGCTCAGCACCCAAGCATCATCGTGTTGGTCTGTGAGTATATTTTCCTGAAAGGGTTGGGGCAGCCTTTGAATCAAGATATTTTTGTTGGTCATTTGAGATCTTCCTTCTCATCAACCAGCTGCTATCTGCTTTAAGACAGCCTTCTTGCCGGAAACATGACAGGGGGCCTTTTTCCCATTTATCCTACAATACAGGTCAAAGGAATTTAGGCGCTCTGCAATTCTCAAGGGATGTTCTCCTTTGTGGAGGGCCATGACTGCCTCGGTCAACATGATCCTCATGGCAGCTCTTTTCTCTGCAAGGCGTTCTATTTTTAGCATAATCGGCAGAAAAAAAAGATTGGCAAGCAAGATACCGTAAAGTGTGGAGCTAAGTGCCAGCCCCAGGGAATTACCTATGAAATCGACCTGTCCCAGATCCTGCATCACCTTCATCAGGCTTATAACCGTACCTGCCATCCCCAGGGCAGGAGAAAGCCTGGCAAGGGTCCTGAACATCCTGATCGGCCCAAGATCTATGGCACATCTGACCCTGTGTTCCCTTTCAAGGGCCGTATAAAGATCCATTCTTTCATAGCCCTCTGCGACAAGGATGACGCCGAAACGAAGAAAATCGTCCTTAACATTGGCGATAGCCTTTTCAAGGGCAACAGGGCCATGCATACGATATACCCTGGCAAGCCTCAACACATCGGACAGGAGCTCATTTTCGTCTGCAAGCTGATCTTTTCCTTTAAATATATTGCGTATTGACACCCAACTCCGCTTTATTTCATCTTGGGAAAAGCCAAACCACAAGACCAGGCATATCCCTCCGAAGACTATCATGAGTGACTGAAGATTAAGTAATTGCCCAATATCTATGCCTTTTAGAAAACCATATCCAAGAAAGATCAACATGGCCAAGACAGCTGACAATGATCTGAGATTCATGGCAACGCACCGCCTTTTACATGATTTGTTGGCAGATAAAAAGCAAGGCTGATGCCATAAGTCATATTGCTTTAATCAACTGATATAACAGTGAAAAAAATGGCATCAATAGGAGATATTTTGAAAGAAGGTATTTTAGTAGGAATATATTGCCAGGTTCAAATGGATTTGGCAGGCCTCAAGCCACCTATTCGGCAAACTTGCAAACTGCATAACAGGCTCCTAAAGGGTTGCTACTATCACCCTATCATGGCCAGAGAGATCCTTTTTGACAAAGACGGCTCCATACAGGTTTAGATCTTTGACCATGCAAAGGACCCTCTCACCCTGATTCCATCCGATTTCACATATTATAGCCCCTTTTGGAGAGAGATATCTATGGGCATTGCCAAATATCCTTTCTATCTCGAATAGTCCTCGCTTGGGGCTGAAAAGTGCCTTGTGAGGTTCATAGCCCATAATGTCCTCTGAAAGAGATGGTGCATCTTCATGGCTGACATAAGGCGGGTTGACTGTGATAAGGTCGTATTTCTCTCCAGTCGACAAGGCTTGAAACCAGTCTGTGCATACTAAATATGACCTTTCCTTGTCACCAAGGAGTTGGGATACGTTTTGTCTTGCCACCCTTAGGGCATCGGCATCCACATCGGTCAGCACCAACATGATGCCAGGCCATTCGAGGGCAAGACTAATACCTATACAACCGGTCCCAGTACCAAGATCGAGTAGCCTTTGGGGAGGTGTCTGCCTTTTGGCAAAAAATTCCAGTGCAGTTTCCACGACAAGTTCTGTCTCTGGCCTGGGGATAAGGGTGGCGGGATTACAGAGAAAGGGCTTGGACCAGAACTCTTTTTCCCCGATAATATAGGCTACAGGTTCATGTGAACATCTTCGCTCGATAAGATCCCTCAGACAAGAGGATTCCTCATCTGACAATATATATTCAGGATGAGCCAGTAGATATGCCTTTTGCCTTTTCAGGCAGTGGCCTGCAAGAAGCCAGGCATCTATATGGGCCGATTCTATCGAATGTTGTCTTAATGTTGCGACTGCCCAGGAAAGGGCCTGTTTTATGGTCTCAGCCACCTGAAGATTCTGCAGCCAGTGCCTTGGCCTGGAAATAGGTACCGAGAGGTTCTATTATTTCGTCGAGATCGCCTTGAAGTACGTCTTCCAGGCGGTAAATGGTCAATCCGATCCTATGATCTGTGATCCTACCTTGGGGAAAATTATAGGTACGGATTCGTTCACTCCTATCCCCTGTACCCACCATGGTGCGACGTTCTTCAGACTGCTGTTGCTGTTGTTCACGCTGCTTTAGCTCCAAGAGCCTTGCAGCCAATACCTTCATGGCCTTGGCCTTGTTCTTGTGCTGGCTCCTTTCGTCCTGACATTGAACCACAAGACCTGTAGGGATATGGGTGATCCTCACAGCAGATTCTGTCTTGTTGACGTGTTGGCCACCTGCGCCAGATGCCCGGTAAACATCGATCCGTAGATCCGCTGGATTTATTTCCACGTCCACATCATCTGCTTCGGGCAATACTGCCACTGTTACGGCAGAGGTATGGATTCTGCCCTGGGTCTCTGTCTCTGGCACCCTTTGGACCCTATGGGTCCCACTCTCATACTTCAATCTGCTGTAGACCTTGTCCCCAGTGATGAGGGCAATGATCTCCTTGAAGCCCCCCATGCCAGTATCGTGGGCTGAAAGGATATCGACCTTCCAGCCCTTCCTCTCGGCATAACGACTGTACATACGAAACAGATCGGCCACGAAAAGAGCGGCCTCCTCACCACCTGTACCAGCCCTTATCTCAAGGAGTATGTTTTTTTCGTCATTGGGGTCTTTGGGCAGTAGAAGGAGCTTTAATTTTTCCTTCAGTTCCTCGGATTCCTTGGCGAGCTCTTCATTCTCGGACTTGGCAAGCTGCCTTATCTCCGGATCAGGATCGACAAGCATCTGCCTGTTTTCCTCTATCTGCTTCTCCACCTCCAGAAACCTGTTATAGGTCCTGACTATCTCTCCCAGGTCGGCATGCTCCTTGGCGATCTTTTTGAAACGATTTTGATCTTTTACTATCTCAGGAGTGCTCAGCTCCTTTTCCAGCTCGTAAAAGCGTTTTTGGATTCCGTCAAGCCGTTGAAACATCTGGGTGTCACCTGGGATCTAAATCTGACCTTCGAGGCAGTAGGGATAGGGAAAGTCCTATTTGTTCTTGTCCAGGGTGTTTCCGTATTTTCTCATGAATTTTTCCACCCTACCGGCAGTGTCAACGAGCTTTTGCTTGCCAGTAAAAAACGGATGGCATTGCGAACAGATCTCTACTTTTATGGTCTTGAGGGTAGAACCTACCTGAAACTCATTGCCACATGCGCATTTCACATCTGCCACGTGATATTCCGGATGTATTCCCTTTTTCATGGTTATCTTTTGCTCCCTTTCATTAAAGTTAAAGAAAAAAATTTATCCATCTACCACAATACGCCCCTGTTGTTTCAGAGAAAGCTGTTGTCACAAGCGCCTTTTTATAAAAGGCTTATGGGGGCAAAGTCAAGCCGTTAATTTGCATCATTTGACATTGACAGGACATATAGCATCAAAGATCATCATCTGTTCATGGATGCAAGGAATTCAGCATTGCTCTCGGTATCCTTCATCTTGTCCAATAGAAACTCCATACTGTCTATAGGGTTAAGGGGTGAGAGCAATTTCCTCAATATCCATACCCTGTTTAAGACATCTGGAGGTAACAATAGCTCCTCTTTCCTGGTGCCTGAACGATTTATATCCACTGAAGGGAATATCCTTTTTTCTGTCAATTTCCTGTCCAGATGGATCTCCATATTACCGGTACCCTTAAATTCCTCAAAGATCACTTCATCCATCCTGCTCCCTGTATCTATAAGGGCTGTTGCTATTATTGTGAGGCTACCCCCCTCTTCTATGTTTCTTGCTGCACCAAAAAACCTTTTTGGCCTATGAAGTGCGTTGGAGTCTACACCACCGGAAAGTATCTTACCACTTGGAGGTACCACGGTATTGTAGGCCCTTGCAAGCCTGGTGATACTGTCAAGCAGGATTACGACATCCTTTTTGTGTTCTACCAGGCGTTTGGCCTTTTCGATCACCATCTCTGAAACCTGTACATGTCTCTGGGCAGGTTCATCAAATGTGGAACTTATCACCTCTGCCTCCACAGACCTCTGCATATCCGTGACCTCTTCTGGCCTTTCGTCGATCAAAAGCACTATGAGGAAGACCTCTGGATGGTTGTATGAAATGGAGTTGGCTATTGACTGGAGCAACATGGTCTTGCCTGTACGAGGTGGCGCTACTATCAATCCCCTCTGCCCCTTTCCAATGGGTGTCATGAGATCCATGATCCTACCGCCCAGATTGTCTGGAGTAGTCTCGAGCTTAAGCTGCTCTTCTGGATAAAGGGGTGTCAGATTGTCAAAGTGTACCCTCTCGAAGGCCTTTTCTGGAGGATCGAAGTTGAGGCTTTCCACCTTCAGGAGTGCAAAATAACGCTCCCCTTCCTTTGGAGGACGGATCTGACCAGAGATCGTATCCCCCGTGTTGAGGTTGAATCTCCTGATCTGTGAAGGAGAGACATAGATATCATCGGGGCCGGGCAGATAATTATAATCAGGGCTTCTTAGAAAGCCAAAACCGTCCTGTAGTATTTCTAAGACACCATTGCCATAGACTGTACCCTTTTGATCGGCCTGGGCCTTCAATATACTGAAGATCACATCCTGCTTCTTTCTGGTGTGGGAGACGTCTATACCCAATCCTTGGGCCACCTTGAACAGTTCGCTGACACTTTTTTTCTTCAGTTCATCAAGAAAAAGTGTTTGGGGTGGGGAAGAGTTGTTATTGCTGTTTTTCCCACGAGAATTGGAAGTAACATTTGTCTTTTGAGAAGATTTCTCCTCGGAAGTTCCTTTTTTATTGGTTTTAATTCGCCTGGCCATTCGAGTTACCTCAACCTCAAAATATGCTTTTGTAATATTAGGGGAGTTAAAAAAAACAGAAAAATCTCTTTTCGTCCTAAAAGGAAATTATTCGAAGCCCTGCTCTTTTCACTGAAGGAAAAAAGGATGCCTGATGAATATATCTAAGTCCACTATTGTTATAATGTGGAATATTTAGCCGCCTGGATTGGTAAGTCGTTCAGACTTCAATGACTGACAGTTACCTATATATCCACTTAGCATGTTGACGTCAACATCTTTTTTAAAAGAAATCCCAGGGCGTGGCTAACTATAGAGCATTGTCCGGATATTCTGGAAGTCGCTTCCTGAACTGTTGCCATTTCGTCTTGGAGTTGAAACGTATCAGATTAGTAAACATCTCATTTATAGGGGCCTCTATTCCTATCTCCCTTGCCTTGTTCAAAACTGCACCTGTCATGAAATCTATCTCTGTTTCCCTGCAGTTCAATCTGTCCTGTAACATGGATGATACATTTTCACCAGTGGCCTCACATACCTGTTTCACAAGTGCCATACAGCCATCAAGATCCATGCCAAGATCCACTCCAGAGGCGCAGAGCACTGTGAATGCCTCTTTGAGTACCATTTCCTGAAGCCTCAACGTTTGGACATGTTCCAACAGCATACCATTTTTAAGGCCTGTCAGGGCAGTCAAAGGATTTATCGCTATATTTATTAAGAGTTTTTTCCATAGATGGGGATAGATATCACATACAGCTTTGGTCTCGAATCCTGCGTCACAGAGGATTTGTACAAATCTATCTATTCTTTCGGACAATCTTTCTTGTGGCATTAACGGACCAAGTACCGTGGGACCTGCGCCAGCGTGCCTTGCCTGGTTCCAGGAGATCTTGTTGGCACCGTGGGTCGTGGTCCCAAGAAAAATATTTTTCTCATCAACTGCCTTTTTTAATATTTCTCCTGCACCGATCCCATTTTGCAAGCTGACAACCAGGGTTTGCTCTGAACAGATGGCCTTGAGTTCCCGGACAACACCTTCAGTCTGATGAGCCTTTACAAGCACCATCACAAAATCTGGAGCATCAATCTCTGTAGGATCAACAAAGACCACAGGGTTCGCCCAGACCTCTTCTTGACCCTCCAAGAGCTTGAGGCCAAATTCATTTAGATATTCAGCCCTGTCTGGCCGATAATCAAATATAGAAACCCGTTGTCCTGCCTTGGAAAGGCGAACGGAAAAAAGGATACCCAAGGCCCCTGGACCGACAACTACGATGTGAGACATGACAATCTGGCCATATTGGTTTAAGATAAAAATATTTTATTGATTACAAACTGTTATCATGCCAAGTAAATCTCGGCACAATCAGATGCCCTCTTTTGTGGCCTTTATTGCTTGGTGGTGGCCCACTATGAGATATTGTTTAACTTGACAGCACTTGCTCGGCCTATTACACAGAGCAAATCTTAATATCTTTCCAAGAAATAGAGCAAAAAATACAGGAAATCAATTATTAATCTTTTGTATAATATCTATTAATCTTTTTATGATAACGCATTAAGATACAGGTGTAAAAATCAGATTTAGGAGGGCACTCCATGCTTGTCAAGGAATGGATGGCTACCAAGCCGATAGTGGTGGACGAAAATACTTCGATTATGAAGGCCACTCAGATCATGAAGGAAAACAATATCAGGCGGATTCCAGTCGTGAGGGATGGGCGCTTGATAGGCATTATCAGTGATCGTGATATCAAGGAGGCAGCCCCATCAAAGGCCACCTCTCTGGATGTCCATGAACTCTATTATCTTCTCTCTGAGATCAAGACAAAAGATATCATGACCCCAGACCCCATAACCCTCAAGGAAAATGACTCTGTAGAAAAAGCAGCCGTAATCATGCTTGAAAATCGTATCTCTGGGATGCCAATAGTGGATGATGACAACCACGTTATAGGCATCATTACCGAGACCGATGTCTTCAAGGTCATGGTGAGCATAACTGGTGCCTACAGGAGCCCTATCCAGCTTGCCTTTGACATGGAGGACCGGCCTGGCTCCCTAAACAAGCTGCTAAATGCCATTCGTGAACAAGGAGGTAGAATCGTAAGCGTACTAACCTCCCATGAACACATGCCAGTTGGAAGAAGGGAGGTCTATATCAGGCTGAAAGACATGCCGGAGCAGGAACTTGACCAATTGGTCGAATCCCTCAAAAAGGACTTCAAGGTCCTATATGTCATAAAGGAAGACCTGTCCAATATCCCAAGAAAAAGAAATTAAGTCCTCTAAGATAAAAATAAAAATCAATGTTTCTGTTTCAGCAGGATATTCTCAAGGGCTGGGCGGATTTCGGGATATTCAAATCTGAAACCCGCCTTCAGTGCCCTTTTGGGATATACCTCCTTGCTGGCAGTCAGCACAGAAGCTGCATCTCCATAGAGCAATCTCAGCACGAACATCGGGACCGGGATAAAGGCAGGCCTATTTAAGACAGATGCCAAGGCCCTGGTAAATTCCCTGTTGGTGACAGGGATGGGGCTAACCGCATTGACTATGCCAGTGAGCTCGGATTCCAGTATGAACCGAAAAAGCCTTGCCAGATCGTGCATGGCAATCCAGCTCATGATCATGCGGCCATTTCCAATAGGACCGCCTATACCCAGCCAGAATGGCACCAGCATCTTGGAAAGTGCTCCACCGCCCTTTCCGAGGACAACGCCAAGGCGTGTAATTGTAAGCCGATTGACACAATGCGAAGCCTCCTCCTCCCACATGGCAGCCAGGTCGCCCAAAAAATCCCTTGCCCTTTCTGGACAATCTTCATCACAGACCTTGCCATCGGGATAGATGCCCACGGCTGATACAGATATCAAGTGGGCTGTCCCCGTCTCGTTCACTGCCTTGACCACCTGTCTTGTAGTCTCTATACGGCTCGTCACAAGGTCATAACGGTAGGACTCGCTCCACCTCCTTATGATGGGCATGCCTGCCAGATTTATGACTGCATCTGCACTGGCTATCTTTTTTACAAGAAGATCCGATTGAAAATCCTTTCTGGTTATAGGAATGGCATCTTCAAAGAACGAGATGAGATAAGAACCTATGAAGCCGGTACTACCTGTTACTGCTATTTTCATGATCTCATGTGTACTTGTGCTGGCCTATAATTTTATGAGAGAGATGAATCCTGTCACTTGCCCTTCAGGCAATTAAAACATATTTTTTTGTGCCTGCCACCACATGAATAAAAAATAATAACATAACTCGAATAAAAAAATAATTATTTCATTACTTGACTACTGAATATTTTTCCTTTAATTAAAAAGAGTTATTAGAGCTTGAGAAAAATTTTTTTTGGAGCACGGAGGAGCGGGGAGATCAAATGACTCTTACCAAGGCAGACTTAGTCAATAAACTTTATGAATCCGAGGTCCTGACAAAGGCCGAAGCAGTTGAGGCAGTAGAGGCCGTGTTAGAGATTGTGAAACAGACATTGGAAAATGGTGAAAATGTACTTATTAGTGGTTTTGGCAAGTTCACAGTGAAGGACAAGAGGGCAAGGAGGGGGAGGAATCCCCATACTGGAGAAGACCTGATATTATCGCCGAGACGGGTCGTGACATTCAAGCCTTCTGGCGTACTGAGAAACAAGATCAACAATCCATAGAGATTGCTTGCCCTTTGGCCAATTTGGCCTGCTTAGAGAACAGTTGCCCACACGCGGCACTTATGTCCCTGCCTTTACTCTTTCTTATTATGACAGTATGATTTAGCCCCTTTAAGACTTCTTGAAATCTGAGGACTGTCCCTTTGGAGGGTTCTTTGTATGGAAGCCCACGGCATTCATTAAAAGGTATCAGATTGATCTTGGAAGGGATCCCCCTTAACAGACCCGACAACCTGTTGGCATCTCCCTCAGAGTCATTTATGCCCCTCAAGAGCAGATATTCGAATGTGATCCTCCTTCGTGGAGAAAGCCGGAATCTCCTGCAGGCCTCCAAGAGTGCCTCCAAGGGATAGACCTTATTGATAGGCATAAGCCTGTCCCTTTGAGGATTCGTCGTGGCATGAAGGGAAATGGCAAGGCCTACATTGGTCATCTGCCCCAGCTCAACGACCCTTGGCGCTATGCCACATGTGGAGACCGTGATCCTTCGTTGTGAAAAGTTCAAACCCAGGTCATCGGTCAGGATCTCTATGGCCTTGAGGAGATTTTCAAAGTTGGATAACGGCTCTCCCATGCCCATAAACACCAAATTTCTTGGCCTCGCCTCCCCAGGCAGGTCCTTGATTGCATGCAAGGCCTGGCCTGCTATTTCCGATGGCAAGAGATTTCTGAAAAAACCCATCCTGCCTGTGAGGCAAAACCTGCACCCCATTGCGCATCCAGCCTGAGTAGAGATGCACAAGGTGGTGTGCCCCTTCTCAGGTATGAGTACAGACTCGACCACAAGGCCATCATTCAACCTCAGGCCCCACTTGATAGTACCGTCAACAGAGTGCTCCTTACGTATCTGCTCCAGGCTATAGATCTCAAATGCCCCTGAAAGCTCTCTTCTAAGTGCCAGAGAGAACTCTGTGATCTCATGGATGGATTCGATTCCCCGTTTCCAGAGCCACTTGAATAGCTGCCTTCCCCTAAAGGCAGGAAGGGATATTTCCTGCACCAGGGATTCGAGCTCAATACGGGTTAGGGACTTTATATCGGTCATGAAAGTTCCTGAAAGAGCTTCTCCGCCTCTTTTCTTTCTGGAAAAGGGCCCTTGGACTCAAGTGCCTTCTTCAGGTGCTCTATGGCCAATTTCTTTTTTCCAAGCCCCTTGAGGGCTACTGCCATGTGATAATTGATGGTGGGTTGATTTGGCCATTTCTTCAAGGCCTGGGAAAGATCGGCAACCGCGAGGTCGAAATTGCCCCTCTTTGCCAGGATCCAGCCAGAGGTATCAAGGATAGAAGGCTGTTCAGGCGCAGACTCCTTGGCCTTTTGTATATAGATGAAGGCCTCGTCAAGCTGATTCTTGTCTGTCAGGAGCCAGGCAAGATTATTTGCAGCTGGAGCAAAATTTGGCTTCACCTTCAAGGCATCTCTATAGGCAGTTTCCGCCTTGTCCACACGGCCAAGTTTTTGTTGTATGGAGCCTATTGCCATATAGGCCATTACAAGATCCGGCTTCTTCTTCAGAAGTCTTTCATATTCATGAATGGCCTTGTCGGCCTTGCCTGTGGATACGTAAATCTTTGCAAGGGCAACATAGGGTTCTACGAGGTTTTCATTTAATGAGAGGGCCTTTTTAAATACCTTTTCTGCCTCGTTGAATCTTTTCATGGCCATGAGCACCCTACCCTTCACCAACAAGATTGCTGGATCCTTGGGCACCTTTTTTTCAAGTTCCTGGCAGAGGGCCAGGGCCTGTTCAGGCCTCTTCTCTTTCATATAGATGGCAGTCAGGGTAACAACTGCCGGCAAGTAGTCGGGTTGTTGGGCTATTAGGGCCTTTAGTATCTCTTCTGCCCTGGCCTTGTCTCCCAGGCCAAGCTCCACATTGGCGAGTAGATATCTGGCTCGCAGATTTCCAGGCTCTTTCTCGATCACTTTCTTTAGGTCTGAAGCAGCAGCCTTGAAATCCCTTTTTAGCATGAGGGCAGAGGCATGAAAAATCAGGGCAAGGGGTTCATCTTTCACCCTTTTCAGTATGTATTCAGATTGATAAAGTGAATCATCGGCCCTACGTTCTCTGATATACAGATCAGCAAGGAGGAGCCTTGCCTTTAGAAAATTGGGGGCCTGGGCTGTACAACTGACAAGATCGTCTTCTGCATCCTTGATCTTGCCCTTTCCAAGATATGCCAAGGCCCTGAAATAGAGTGTCTGAGAGTCCTTGGACGCCTTCTGGAGAACCTGTTCGAAACATTTGATTGCACTGTCAAAATCTCTATCCATGAGTGCTATGCGCCCCTTGACCAAAAGGGCCAGGGGGATTGCAGGATTGTTTTTCAATACCTGTCCGGAGAGTTTCTTGGCCTCGTCTTTCTTGTTGAGATTTAGTTTTATGAGGGCGAGTTTTGCTGTGATATTTGCGTTCTTGGGAGCGATTTCATGGGCGCTTTCAAGGAGTTTTTCCGCCTCTGAAAGCCTATTGCCACGGATTGCCAAATCTGCCCTCATGGCCAGGGGCAGGGCCTTTTTTGGAAAGGCCTTTATGGCCTTATCGAGAATAGATCTAGCAGCATCTGCCTGGCCTTGCCTGAGATAGAATTTTGCCAGGGAGATCATTGGTACCAACTTGTCTGGGTTGTCCTTTATCGCCTCTGACAGAACATTCTTGGCCTCTTCAACCCTTCCATTCACCTCATACAAACTGGCCAACATTAATTCGGCCTGCATCTTTTCCCTTGGAGTCTTACTGAAAGAAATAGCCTTTTTGAGTGCATCCTCTGCCTGAGAAAATTCCTTCTTGCTGGCAAATGCATTGGCAAGGGCCAGATAGACCTTGGCATTTTGGGGATCTGCCTCGTTAGCCTTCTCCAGGGTCTTTATTGCCTGATCCATCTTGGCATTTTTCATATCGAGGGTGGATTTCAAGATGAGTGCCTCTACATCAGAGCTGTTTTTATTTAGGAGATACTCGATATGTTTTTCTGCCTCTTGGTTCTGTTTGGCAAGTATGAGAAACTGGATGAGTCTGATTCTGGCATCTCTGTTATCAGGATCAACGTCCACACTCTTTCTGAGTTCTGAAAGGGCTTCATGGAACCTGCCGAGCTTTATGTCACAAAGGGCAAGTTGATAGTGGGCAGGGCCAAATTTTGGATCTATCTGGATTGCATTTTTGAATTCTATGACAGCGGATTTCAGTTTGTTCTTTTCTACATATTCCTTCCCCCTCTTGAAAAATTCTGCCTTTCTTTCTTCAGGGGAGCTACATCCGGCTAAGAAGAGAAATGACAACACCATTACAATAGATAAGATCCTTAGATTTCGTCTGTCCATGAAAAGCTCCATTTGTCTTTGTAGTCACCTTAGTTTTTGAGGGAGGGCTGACCTGTGGCCTCAAGCACACTCATCCAAAAACGGCTGTTCAACTTGACCCTCTTTCTACGTTTTATGGCACTTACAAGGGGGATGTGCACATAGCGATCGTTCCAAAGGCTCACCATCATGGCTGTCTTACCAGCCATTGCCGCATGTACTGCATTTTGACCAAGATTGCCACAATAAAGGCTATCGTCTACGTTTGCAGGTACACTTCTGATTATATAGCTGGGATCGATGTAGCGGATATAGATCTCCTTCCCAGCTGAGGAAAAATGGGCCTGGATCCTTTCCTTGAGAAGTTTACCAATATCTCCAAGCTTGACATTGCCAGAAAGATCTGTCTCGCGTGGCTGGTCTTCAAAGAATTTCTGGCCTGCCCCCTCGGCCACCACTATCACTGCATGTCCCCTGTTATCAAGCCGTTGTTCCAGGTGTCTTAAAAGACCTTTTTCCCCATCCAAGTCAAAATCACTTTCAGGGATCAGGCAATAATTGACCTCCCTGAGGGCAATGGTAGCCGCTGCTGCTATAAAACCGGCATAGCGTCCCATGAGTTTAACAAGGCCTATGCAATTCGGCGCACCGAGGGCCTCGGTATGTGCACATCTTATGGCCTCGCAGGCCATCTGGACAGCAGTATCGAAACCAAATGTCTTGGATACCAGAAAGATATCATTGTCTATGGTCTTGGGGATTGCGATTATAGCGATCTTTCTGCCCCTTTTTTCTATTTCCTCGGCGATCTTGGCGCTTGCCTTGAATGTCCCATCTCCCCCAATGGTGAAAAGGATGGAGACATTCATCTTCTCGAGGGAATCCACAATCGCATCAGGTGGCTGAGGGCCCCTGGAAGAACCGAGTATTGTACCACCATATTCATGGATGCGATCCACCCTCTGGGGGGTCAGTTCAATCACCGGCAGGCCATAGTCAGCGATGAACCCCCTAAGCCCATATCTTATACCAAGGGTTGTCTGGATCCCATAACCATAATAGCAGGTCATCACAATGGATCTGATCACATCGTTTATGCCTGGACAAAGACCACCACATGTCACTATTGCACACTTGGTCTTGGCAGGATCGAAATAGATCTCCTTTCTTGGACCGGCCAGCTCGAAACTCAAGGGCTCCTTTCTCTTTTCATCTGCTTGGACAGAAAGGGCCGATGCCAAAACGAGTACCCTGTCCTGGTCCGACACGAAACAGGTATAATCCTTTTTGGAAAGAGGTGATAATATGGTTGACTTCCCAAGGACCTTGATACCTGTATCTATCTCTTCAGGATTGTCTATTTCGTCCACAAGGCTTTTGATGTTACAGATTTCAGTCACTGTCTTGCCTCCTATTGCCTTTTGTATTGATTGATACTAAACAGAGGGAGATCTTTGGACCTGTTCATTTTAAGAAATATTCCTGTTTTCACCCTATGATGCTGGATAAAAGATATCACAGCCTGAAGGGAAAAACCATTGAGACCATGAAAATTGGTGTATTCGATTCTGGAGTTGGTGGATTTACCGTTGTAAGGGAACTCTTCGCACTGGTTCCCCACGTACCCGTTGTATATTTTGGTGATACAGCCAGGGCCCCCTATGGCACAAAGAGCAGGCAGACCTTGATAAAATTTGCCTTGGAAGACGTGGAATTCCTGCTGGGCCATGGAGCCACGATAATAGTCATTGCCTGTCACAGTGCTGCAAGTACTGCCTCAGAGGTACTGAAGCAAAAACTCGATATACCCGTCTTCGAAGTGGTCACCCCATCTATAGAAGAGGCATGTTCCATAACGAAGACTAAAAGGATCGGCTTGATAGGCACAAGGGCAACTGTAGCCAGCAATATCTACGACAGGAAGATACCCAAAAGGCTTCCAGGTGCAAGATTGTTCCAGCAGCCTTGCCCTCTCCTCGTACCCCTTGTCGAAGAAGGCTGGCTAAGGCGCAGAGAGACCAGGATGATAGTCAAGACATATCTCAGGCCCCTCAAAGACAAACAGATAGATACCCTGATCCTTGGATGTACCCATTACCCACTTCTAAAAAAGATAATCCAGGAAAAGGCTGGCAAGAGGATCAGGATAGTGGATCCCTCGTATGAGGTGGCAAGACAGGTTGCAGGTGAAATAGCAAGGATTGGGACCAAGGTCGACAACATGGACCACGGAGAGATGGGACAAAGACACAGGTTTTTTCTATCCGATTTGACTCCTCACACAAACAAGATCGTGGCATCGTTTTTGGGGAGAAAGGTAGAGCTTGAAAGGGCTGATTTCAACCATTGCCCTGATCTGAAAATGCCCTGAACTCCTGTCTGATCCTTTCAAGGTCTTCTGGGGTATCCACGTCCATAGGGGCCTCATCCACCATGGATACCGTTATCTTATAACCATTTTCGAGCACCCTAAGTTGTTCCAGCTTTTCGATGAGCTCAAGCCTTGTGGGAGTCAGTTCCACAAATCTTTGCAAGAAATCAACCGTATAGGCATACAGGCCAAGATGCCGCAGATATGGCCTTTGTCCCGGCTTGAAGAAGCCGTCTCGGTCGAAAGGTATCAATGCCCTGGAAAAATAGAGGGCCCTGCCTGAACGATCTATCACCACCTTGACCCTGTTGGGATCCCTGGCCTCTGCTTCTGAGATGTGACAGGCTGCCGTAGCCATTTCAGCCTCTTTGTCCCTACTAAGTGCACCGAGAATGGACCTGATACAGCCTTCTTCCACAAGTGGCTGATCCCCCTGGACGTTTACGACTATATCATCCGAATCGAGCCCCAAGAGCGAGGCCGCCTGGGCTATTCGATCCGTCCCCGAAGGATGGGAACTGTCTGTCATTACAGCCTGATATCCATCTTTCTCCACACAGCTGGCAATCTGCTCACTATCAGTGGCGACTACTACACCATGGATGCAATCAAATACCTTCACCCGTTCCACAACCCTGACAATCATTGGCCTCCCACAGATGTCTGCCAGCGGCTTTCCAGGGAGCCTCGAAGAGCCGAGACGGGCTGGTATGATAGCGAAAATCCCCATATCGATTTTTATAGGTCTTTTTTGGCCTCAAGGGCCATTTCATACAGGCTGCTTCTGTTGAGACCAGTAAGACCAGACAACATTGTCACTGCCTCTTTCACAGAAACATACCTCCTTCCAAGGAGACAATCGAGGACCTTTTTGGCCAATGCTTGATCAAATGGATGATGCCCTCCAGGGCTACCTTCGACCACTAGGGTTATCTCCCCCTTGATCCCTTCTTCCCCTTCCAGGCCATTTATCAATCCCGATATGGACGAAGAGATGTAGGTCTCGTGACATTTGGTCATCTCGCGTGCCAAGAACACCTTTCTGTCTCCAAGGATGGAAAACATGTCATTAAGGCTCTTCATCAACCTGTGTGGGGCCTCGAAAAAAACCATTATCGTCTCCATCGAAGACAAACCCTGAAGATATCTCCTCCTCTGTCCTGGTTTGGGTGGAAGAAAACCTGCAAAATAAAACGTCCTGGCAACAAAACCAGAAACGCTAAGTGCTGCGGTTATTGCCGATGGACCAGGTATGGGTATGACCTCGACACCTCTTTTCCTTACCCTTTCGACAAGCCTTGCCCCTGGATCTGACAGGCCAGGGGTACCAGCATCTGAAACCAGGGCACATGAGGAGCCTTGCTCGAGATACCCAAGGATTTGGACTGCCTTCTCCAACTCGTTGTGCTCGTTACAGCTGATGATCTTCTTCTGTAGTCCAAGATGGCTCAAAAGTTTCCTGGTGCGACGAGTGTCCTCTGCTGCCACAAGGGTTACATCCTTCAGACATTCAACTGCCCTGTAGGTGATGTCTTTCAAATTGCCTATGGGTGTGGCCACGATAAAAAGGGAACCATGTGGGGAGTTCATCTGGTCTTGGCCTGCCTTGCTACAACAGCCATTCTCTGAAATGTAGTGATAAAGGTAAGAATAGATATCACCAGCAGAACCGGCTCGATCCATCCGGTTACTATGGCAAAGATAAACAAGACTATCCTCTCGAATCGGGTGAGGATACCAACACTGCATTCAAAGCCCAGGGCCTCGGCCTTGGCCCTGGTATAACTCACGAAAAAAGAACCAGAAAGGGCCGTGACGACGAGTACGGCTGCAAGGGGCCCTTGATGGAGGTGGGCGAGAAGATAATAGAGGAGCCCTACATATACAAAAAATTCCTCATATCTATCTACAGTGGCATCCAGGAATGCACCGAATTTCGATTCCAGCCCACTGTCTCTGGCAAGGGTGCCATCAAGGACATCTAAAGGGCTGAATACTATCAATATGACAGCACACCAATTGGGATGTCCCAGAGCCAAGATAAGTGCACCCGCCATATATGCAAACATTCCCAGGATAGTGAGCATATTGGGGGTTAGACCTAACCGTCCAAGGAAACGGGCGGAAGGAAGGAGAATGGGTTGAGACCACTGTCTCATCTTGTCGCTAAGGGCGCCCTCACTCAAGCTCTTTTCCTCATTTTTTTACATGCCGTGCCCTTTTGCCCGGGTATGGATATGGTTTTGGACCAAGGGAAAGATTCATCCAGGCTGATCAGTCCCTGGATCGAGCTGTCTTAGTACCCTGGCACATCTTGGGCACACGTCTGGAAACCTTTCGTCCTCTCCAATATCTTTACTCCAGGTCCAACACCTTTCACATTTTTTCCCTGATGCCGGAAGGACCAGGCAAGACAGACCTGGCAGGTCTTCACTGACCCAGATATTGGCTTCATCTTCCTCCTCGGTGCCGAAATCCTCAACAAGCTCCAGTTGTGATACAATGGTAACAAGTTTCAACGTTGGTTTCAAATCAGGTCGAGAAGAAATATCTGGATCCTCGGGGAGCTTCAACATGACCTTGGCATCCAGGGCAAGCCCTATCCTTTTTTCTTTTCTTGCAAGCTCCAAGGCCTTGGTGACCTCTCCCCTAATCTGCCATATCTTGTCCCAATAGGTAGTCTCCTCGTGGGACAAGGAGGCCTTTGGCAACTCGGGAAACTCCTGAAAAAACACTGATGAATCTTCCTGGCCAGTCAGGTGTAGCCATGCCTCCTCAGAGGTGAAGGAAAGAACTGGTGCCATGTTTATGACGAGATTCTTACATATCTCATACAAGGCGGTCTGGGCAGAACGCCTCAATCTGCCATTGGGAACCTCGCAGTATAATCTATCCTTTAATATATCAAGGTAGAGTGCACTGAGATCAACTGTACAAAATTGATACAACCTATGAAACACCACATGAAACCTATAGTCTTTGTAGGCAGTTTGTACCTTTTCCATAACCTGCCTCGTCCTGAAAAGTGCCCACCTGTCAATTGGTTCCATATCCTCCACCGAGACCATATCCTGGGATGGATCATAGTCATAGAGATTGCCAAGCAGATATCTTATGGTATTTCTAATCTTCCTGTAGGCCTCTGTCAGGCGCTGGAGGATCTCGTCCGATATCTTGATATCGTCTTGATAATCCTCTGCTGATACCCACAACCTCAGGATCTCTGCTCCAAAACGCTTGATGACCTTGTCTGGTGGAATGACATTGCCCACGGACTTGGACATCTTCTTTCCCTTGGCATCTACCACAAAGCCATGGGTCAAGACCTCTCTATAGGGAGCCTCATGCCTTGTGGCCACAGATGTCAACAGTGAGCTCTGAAACCATCCCCTGTGCTGGTCACTGCCCTCGAGATACATATTGGCAGGCCATCCAAGATCCTGTCTTTGTTCCAAGACAGCAGCATGGCTCACACCCGAATCAAACCATACATCGAGGATGTCTTCCTCCTTTTCAAAATCCCTTGCTCCGCAAGATGGACACTTGACCGACGCGGGGAGAAAGTCCTCGATGGGGTGTGAAAACCAGGAATCGGCGCCCTCTTTCTCGAAAAGCCCCACTATCCTATCTGCAATCTCTTGATCCATGTATGGCCTCTGACACCTTTTGCACACAATGACGGTTATCGGCACCCCCCAGGCCCTCTGTCTGGATATACACCAATCCGGCCTGGCCTCGACCATTCCATAGATCCGCTCCCTTCCCCAGGAGGGAATCCATCTTACTTTCATAATATTTTCCAAGGCCTCTTTCCTAAGGCCCTTTTTATCCATGGAGATGAACCACTGGGCAGTCGCCCGAAAGATCACTGGTCTTTTGCATCTCCAACAATGGGGATAGCTGTGTTCAAGTTCTTCTTCATGGACCAACATCCCTTTTTCCTTCAATAGACCCACTATCTCAGGGTTTGCCCGAAATATGTTCATGCCCTGGAACTGCTTCACCTCCCCGGTGAAACAGCCCCGGTCGTCCACAGGAGAGTAGACCTCGAGATCGTATTCTCTGCTGCTCTCATAGTCTTCCGCACCGTGGCCAGGGGCTATGTGCACACACCCTGTACCAGAATCCAAGGTGACGTATTGGGCATTTATCACCAGCCCTTTCCTGTGGATGAATGGATGAGCCACTGTCATGTTTTCGATCTCAGTACCCCTGAACTCTGCCAGGATCTCTACGTCTGCCTGTTCCAGGCCAAGGGAGTTGACAAGAGGCATGACCCTCTCTGAGGCGACGATCCAGATCTCGTATTTCACATCTGGCTCTTTTGCTGTGCCTATCTTTGCCAGCGCAGAAGAGGAGAGCTTGACTGCAGAGTATTCGAATTCCGGGTGCACTGCCACTGCCCTGTTGGCAGGCAAGGTCCAGGGGGTGGTGGTCCATATGAGGATAAAGGCATTGCCATCGAGGCCAAGGCCAATCTTTTTCTCCAGCCAGGCCCTGAAATCCTCTGAACAGGGAAACTTCACAGTTATGGAGGCAGAGCTGTGCGGGGCATATTCCACCTCTGCCTCAGCCAATGCGGTTACACAAGTGGGACACCAAAATACGGGTTTGGTGCTCTTGACCACGTGACCATCCAGAAATATCCTACAGAATTCCCTTGCAATAGAGGCCTCGTATCCATAGTTCATGGTGAGATAGGGATGGTCCCAGTCACCCAGGACCCCGAGACGCTCAAACTCCTGCCTCTGGATCTTCACGAATTTTCCAGCGTATTTTCTACATGCCTTTCTAATGGATAGCTTGGACATCTCTGACTTCTTTTTGCCCAACTGTTTTTCCACGTTGTGCTCAATTGGAAGCCCGTGGCAGTCCCAACCCGGCACAAATGGGGCATAATGCCCGGTCATGAGCCTCGATTTGACAATTATATCCTTGAGGACCTTGTTTACCGTATGTCCGAGATGAAGGTGCCCGTTGGCATATGGTGGGCCATCGTGAAGTATGAATGAGGGCTGCTGGGCCTTCATTTCCTTCAGTTTTCCATAGAGATCCATATCAGCCCAGCGTTTGAGCATCTGTGGCTCCCGCTGGTTCAGATTGGCCTTCATGGGGAATTTGGTCTTTGGCAGATTCAGTGTCTTTTTATAGTCCATTTATGCCTCGTTTTTCCAAGTAATCAGGGTTCAAATTTTATGTCCGCCTTCTCATAGCCCATTTTTATCAATCACTCAAGGAGCATTTTGTAAAAATTCATCTAATTGCTGGCTTAATGAATCAGCACTTGAAGTCGATAAGGTCTATGAATGGATGAACAGTTTTAAAAAAAACACATAGAGGACATCTTTATGAAGGCATTAGTGGTGGATGACTCCAAATCCATGCGCAATATCGTCAGATCAGGCCTTAAACAGATGGAACATTTCGACCAGATCGTAGAGGCAGAAAACGGTCTCGATGCCTTGGAGAAACTGAAAGACGAAGGACCGTTCGATATCGTACTACTCGACTGGTACATGCCCAAGATGGAGGGCTATGACTGCCTGCTTGAGATCCGAAAGAAGCCAGAATGGAATGATACCAAGGTCATGATGGTCACCACTGAAAATCAGCATCACAACGTGGTCAAGGCCGTCATGGCTGGGGCAAACGAGTATCTCATGAAGCCCTTTACACCGGAGATGTTGGAAGAAAAGGTCAGAATGGTGCTGGAATTATGACAAAGGTTCTGATCGTCGACGATTCCGTCGTTTTCAGAAAGATCCTTGGGGAGGCCTTGGGACGACATCCAGGTATCCAGGTGGCTGGCAGTGCCCGAAATGGGAAAGAGGCCATAGAAAAGGTCAGACTCCTTAAGCCGGATCTGGTAGTCCTCGATGTGGAAATGCCCGAAATGGATGGCCTTGCCACCCTGGACGAGCTTAGAAGACAACGTCTAAGACCAGGCGTGATAATGTTTTCCACCCTAACCTCCTCTGGAGCCAAAACCACCATTGAGGCCCTTTCAAAGGGCGCATTTGACTTTGTGGCCAAACCCACGGGCACAGGTGCCTTTGCCCAGAGCGTGAAATGTATTGAACAGGAACTCATACCCAGGATAGAGGCATTTGGACAAAACAAGAACGGGAGAAAAGACAGATTCACAACAAGGCGTCTTAAAAAAAGACCTGTTGTCAACAGGCAGACCACTTGTTGTTCCCATGAACAAAAGAGAGCAGAGGAGGGAATAAGGGCATCGAGGCCTTTGTCAAAGGGGGTGCATTTCAAGGCCGAAGCCGTTGCCATAGGGGTCTCTACAGGTGGCCCCAATGCCCTGAATCAGGTTATTCCCAGGTTCCCCTCCTCTTTCAGGCTTCCAATCTTCCTGGTACAGCACATGCCTCCTGTGTTCACTTCCCAGTTGGCCTCGAGACTGAACCAGAAATCAAAACTGACCGTAGTGGAGGCCCAGGATGGGATGAGAATCAGGCCTGGAACTGTCTATGTGGCCCCTGGCGATTACCACATGGTTGTATCAAGAAAGAACAAGGCCAAGATCATCCGTCTAACTCAGGACCCCCCTGTAAACAGTTGCAGGCCCGCTGTAGACGTATTGTTCAAATCGGTAGCCGAGATATACGGAGAAAGGGTTGTGGCAGTCGTGCTCACTGGCATGGGACATGATGGATTTGAAGGTGCCAAACTATTGAAGCAAAAAGGTGCCAGGATCATTGCACAAGATAGGCAGAGTAGTGTGGTTTGGGGAATGCCCAAATTGGTGGCCGAGGCAGGCATAGCAGACAGAGTAATCCCCCTTGGCAATATTACCCCGACAATCATGGAATTTTCGGGGCAGAGATATTGAAAAGATCTTCAGCGAGGTAACAGGGACAATGATTAATCCGGAACAGTTCCGGTTCTTTTCGGAAATGGTCAGACAGACAAGTGGTATCTCCCTCCAAAAAGGCAAGGAATACCTCCTTGAGAGTCGCCTGAATGAACTGGCCAGGGTCCTTGGGCTCAAAGATATTGAGGAACTGTACAGAAAGACAAAATTTCAGCCCACCCCAAAACTCAAGGAACAGATTGTTGAGGCGATGACCACCAATGAGACCTATTTTTTCAGGGATCAACACCCCTTTGATGCCTTGAAAAATCACGTGATTCCAGAACTCATAAAGGTCAAAAAGGATGTAAAGAGGCTCAAGTTCTGGAGTGCTGCCTGTTCTACAGGCCAAGAACCATACAGCATCGCCATGATCCTGAAGGAACACTTTCAGGCCCTCAACAACTGGCGGGTTGAGATTATTGCATCCGATATCTCCCAACAGGCGATCAATAAAGGCAAAGAAGGCAGATTTACCCAGGTCGAAGTGAACAGGGGTCTACCCATCCAATTGTTGATCAAATACTTCAAGCAAAACGGGGCCTTTTGGATAGTAGATGCAAGATTGAAAAACATGATCAGGTTCAAAAAGGTAAATCTCATGGGACCTTTCATAGGCATCTCAAGTATAGATGTAATCATGTGTAGATATGTCCTCATATATTTTGATCAAAAGACCAAGAAAGACATATTGGCAAAGCTGGTCAAGGCCCTCAATCCAGGAGGATATCTCTTCCTTGGAGCCACTGAGACACCCGTGGGACTTCCTCCAAACATGAAGAGAAAGACCTTTGGCAGGGCAACATGTTGGCAAAAGACTGGATAAAGCAATTTTTGATCTAAAAAAGGAGAATACGATATGGGTATGGAAGACGATATCTTGAAAGATTTTCTGGCAGAATCCAAGGAAAACCTGGAATTACTGGATCAGCAGTTTGTAGAGTTGGAACAGGAGCCAGACAATGAAGAGCTCATAAAGAGTATCTTCAGGACGATTCACACCATAAAGGGTACATCTGGTTTCTTTGGTTTCACAACCCTGGAGGGGATAGCCCATTTTGCCGAAGACATCCTCTCCAAATTGAGAGATGGAGTAGTACAGGTGAATGAGGAGATTACCACCATTCTCCTTCAATCTGTCGATTACATAAAGGCAATACTCGCGGAACTGGAGAGTTCAGGGCAGGAACCAGTCGATACTGAATACCTGGATTTCATAGTGGAGCTGCGGAATTTCTCCGAAAAGATCGCAAAAAATATCTCTGAGGCATCTGAAGGGCCTTCTGACCAAGAAACAGCGGAAGAAAAGAAAGAGGCTGGGCCTGAAAAGGCAAAAAAGGAGGAAGGTGAACCAGAAGCTGAACAGGAGCCAGATGCTGCCAAGGAAGAGGCCAAGCATACAAAGCAGGAGACCACCCCTGCCAAGCCACCAGAGAATAAAAAGGCCGACAAGCCGGCTCCAAAACAAAAGAAGAAGGTGCCCCAGCCTCCCTCTGCCCATCTTACCGAGACCCACGTAAGGATAGATGTACACCTTCTGGATCAGTTGATGACACTGGCAGGAGAGCTGGTCTTGTCCAGGAACAGAATGACCCAGCTTGCAAGCAAGTTGAACGATCCTGACTTTGTCACTGCAAACCAGCGCATGAGCCTGGTGGTGACTGAACTGCAGGAACAGATAATGAAGACCAGAATGCAGCCGATAGGCAATGTCTTCAACAAGTTTCCAAGAATCGTCAGGGACCTGGCAAAGACAGCGGAAAAAAAGGTTCAACTAAAGATCGTAGGGGCAGAGACTGAACTGGATCGATCCATTATCGAAAGCATAAAAGATCCCTTGACCCACATGGTCAGAAACTCCATAGATCATGGCATCGAGCCTCCAGATATCCGGGTCCAGAAAGAAAAACCCCCTGTTGGCAGCCTGACCATGAAGGCATATCACGAAGGTGGCCAGGTCATCATAGAGATCACGGACGACGGTGCGGGAATAGACCCAGACAAACTTCGTACAAAGGCTGTGGAAAAGGGCATCATAACCGATGAACAGGCCCGGACCCTTAGTAACCGGGAGGCCCTGATGCTCATCTTCCAACCCGGTTTTTCCACTGCAGAAAAGGTGACCAACATATCGGGCAGAGGGGTTGGAATGGACGTGGTCAAGACCAACATAGAAAAACTCGGTGGCACGGTAGAGTTGGAGAGTGAAGTTGGCACAGGCACCACTGTCAAGATAAAGATCCCCCTGACCTTGGCAATAATACCAGCGCTCATCGTTACGACTGCTGGACAACGCTATGCCATACCCCAGGTAAACCTGGTCGAGTTGGTCCATCTAAATCCCCAGGCTGCACGATCAGATGTACAGATTATCGGAAATTCCGAATTTTATCGCCTCAGAGGCGAAATCCTGCCGCTCATCAGGCTGAGAAAGGCCCTGGCAATTCCAGAAGACGACCAGAGCGAAGAAGACACCGGCATCAATATAGTCGTGTTGAACGCAGGAGGCAGGCTCTTTGGACTGGTCGTGGATGCCATCAGCGATTCGGAAGAGATCGTTGTCAAACCCCTGGGAAGCCATCTCAAGAATATCCCGGTCTTCGCCGGCACAACGCTTATGGGCGATGGTCGAGTTGCCCTTATACTGGACATAGTTGGAATAACATCGGCCATCTCCAGTTCGGGAGAAGATTCCATGAAACAGGCATCCAGTGTAACAGGGGCTGGCATGGAAGACGAGCACCAGTTCCTGCTTCTTTGCTCAGTGGATCCCCAGGAATTTTTCGCACTGCCCTTGGCCCTGGTCAACAGACTGGACAAGATCAAGGCCTCTGACCTTGAATATGTAGGAGGCAAGGAGGTCATCCAATACAGGGGCCATTCCATGCCAGTGATCCGCCTGGAGAATTATCTTTCCGTTTCCCCTCTCCCCGATCAGGAAGAATATCACCTCATAGTCTTTCATATGAACAACAAGGACATAGCTTTCTTGGTATCCCAGATCGAGGACAGTCTCGATCTTGCCATTGACGTGGAGGAAGGCATTTTCAAACAAGAGGGCATCATAGGTTCGGCAATCATCAAGAACAGAACCACCTTGTTCCTCGATGTGTATCAGATAATAAATATGCATGATCCGGAATTCTTCGTCACAGAGGAGCTTCATGCAGAAGAACCTGCAAGGATTCTACTTGCAGAGGACTCAACCTTCTACAGAAACATGCTCACCTCATACCTCACTGCTGCTGGGTATGAAGTCATAGAGGCTGAAGACGGTCTCAAGGCATGGCAGATCTTTCAGTCAGAACCGGTAGATCTCGTAATAACAGACATAGAGATGCCCCACATGGATGGCCTGGAGCTCACCAGAAAGATAAGGAGCCAGAATAACGACATCCCCATAATAGCTGTGACCTCTTTGTCAGGAGAGGAAAACAGACAGAAAGGGGCAGAGGCAGGCATAAGTGACTACCAGGCAAAACTTGACAGGGATCAGGTACTCCAGGCAGTGAGCACCTTGCTGAATAAACGTACCCTGGAAGATGCAGCATAATTCTAACAACAGGAGAAGATACCATGACTAAACCAGCAGACAAAAATCTGCCATCCATGCCAGAAAAGGCACAAGTAAAAGATCTCAGGGTGAATGAACAGCGACAGTTCGTAACCTTCTATTTTGGCAGGCATTTTTTTGGACTTCCAATAGACGAGGTCATAGAGATAAACAAGGCCCTGGACATAACACCCGTCCCTTTGGCCCCTGGTTATGTCTCAGGTGTCATCAATCTGAGGGGACAAATTCTCACTGCCATCAATCTCGCAGAGAGGATCGGGCTTGTTTCTCAGTGGGAAGGAAATGGTGAGGTACGACTTAACAACGTTATCATGGGAAACCGGGAGGAGCCAGTGAGCTTGCTGGTGGAAAAGATTGGAGATGTGATGTCCATTCCTGTTGAGAAGATAGAGTCGGTTCCAGATATGATCCAGGGGATTGACACCAAATATGTGAGCCAGGTCTGTAAACTCAAAGATCAGCTCTTGATCATCCTCAACAGTCAGGCCCTGGAAGAGGCAAGTGCAGGCACCAGTGGGGCCAATTGACAAGGGCACAAGGGAGTGCCCGGTAATGTATACCGAGCCATGAAGCCTGTTCCTTAGGTAAAATTGATCTGCTGAGTCAGCCAGAAAGGCCTCATGAACTTCCAGGAAAAGGACCCATATATCCTCCTAAACATATCACCGGATGCGGGTCCCTCCGAGATTAAAAGGGCCTATAGAAGACTTGTCCGCAGGTTCCATCCAGATGTTTGTGGCAAGAGCATGGCAAACATCAAGAGGTTTCTTGCCATAAAGGATGCCTATTCCTTTCTCCTCAAAAAACACTCACCCGCCCCCCAATCTGGGGATAGATCTTATGAGGAGCGGGCAAGGAGAGAAAAAGGCCAGGATGGCCTTTTCATCTTTGGTAAGATCTCACTCTCCCAGGCACTTCATGGAACCGAGCTGACCCTCAGGGTTACAGGGCAGGAAGACTTCTGCCCACATTGCAAAGGCCTGGGCAATATCCCATCACCTGCATCCAGGCGGGACTGTCCAGAATGCTCTGGACGTGGGGTCGTATCCATACCATGGGCTGGAGAAGATCTGAGAATCGTATGTTCCAGGTGCAGTGGCACTGGTTCGGCAAGCCTCAAGGCCTGCCACATATGCAAAGGACGCGGAAAGATCTTCACAGAGCAGCACATTACTGTTTCGGTCCCAAGGGGTGTAAGGGATGGACAGGTCATAAAGTATCCAGGCCTGGGACCAAAGGACCCGAAATCAGGCAGGCCAACCTGCCTTTTTTTGACCATAGAAGTGGAGATGCCACCTGGTTGGAAGATCAAAGGCAAGGACATTGTCTCCACTATAGAGGTGGACTGCTGGAGCAGCCTTGGTGGAGGGAAGGTTCATGTCCAGACCCTTGAAGGCCTCCGCTGCATAAAACTGAGGGCCGGCTCCCTACAATCAGACACCATCAAGGTCCCTGGATGTGGTTGGATAGACGAAGAAGGCCGCCGAGGAGATCATATCTTCTCTGTGAAGATCAAACGGCCAACAGGACCATGCCCTCCCCTTGCAAGGGCCTATCTACATATCCTGAAGACATTATGGCCAGCCAAAGGCTTTGAGCTGAGATCCTTGGAAGGAGACAGGCAGAGAAAAAAATAATTCTAATCCGTCCATATAGGAGATCAGGCTTTAGAAAAGAAAAATAGCTGCCGATAAAATGGATAATGACGGCTCTTACTCAAGACTTTAGGAACTCAAGGAGGTCAGTTAGGATGTTAAAGGGATTGGTAGATAGATATAAAAACACAACGCTTGTATTTCGCATACTCATGGGCATAGCAATCATTGTTTTCGTCCTTACAGGCATACAGATAATAATCCTCAATTCTTCAGCCTCCTCTGAAGAAAAACAGATCATTGAATCCGCCTTAAAGAACAAGGACGCCCTGATAAAGAAGGCCGATATCCTAGCTGACACCAATATGGAGCTGGCCATCCTTTTCGCCAACATGGAAAAGGTGAAAAAGGCTATAGAAGACAGGGACAGACAGCTTCTCTATGCCACGGTAAAACCCATCATCGACAGCATAAACAAGGGAAGGGACGTGAAGATAAAGGTGCATTTTCATCTGCCACCTGGCATCTCCTTTCTCAGGGTGTGGAAACCAAATAAAAATGGAGACGACATCTCAAGCTTTAGAAAGACTGTGGTGGACGTACTGACCAACGGAAAGACAGTCAAAGGTATTGAGGCAGGCAGGGTTGGACTTGCCATAAGGGGAATTGCTCCAATATTTCGTGATGGAGAAAAAACGCCAATGGCCAGTGTGGAGGTCGCTACCAGCTTGTCCGCGGTTGCCAAGGAGATGGAGAGCTCCATCAATGGAAAGATACAACTTTTCGCCCTCCAAAGGGTAAAGACCACTGCTGCAAGCTCCAAGCTGAAATACCTGGGCAAGTATGCGATCCTCACGAAAAATCCACTGGACAAGATGGAGGTGGATGAGGCCTTTCTGGATAAGGCCATCACAGATGGTCAGGCAATAAAGAACCTGGGGAATCTATTGATAGCAGCTGTCAAGATCCCGGACTACAACAACTCTCCTACAGGTGTATGTGTCCAGTATATAGACCTCAGTGCCCTTCACGGGCTTGTCCATAAACAGATGATGACCTCAAGCGGCATAGCTGTAGTAGCAGGATTTCTCGCCATAGTCTTTACTATAATAGGACTCAAGATGACCCTCCAAGAACCATTGGCAAAGACAATGGCAGTGTTGGAAAAGACAACCCATGGAGACCTCACGAAGTATGTGAGACCACACGGAGCCCTTGAGATCAGAAACATAGGCAAGATGGCAAACAATGTCATATATACCACAGGACATCTTCTCAACCTCCTAAAGAAACAGTCTCTGGGTCTCAAAGACACCACAAGGGAGCTGACAGCAGCCACTGAGATAGTCAAAGACGGATCCACAGACATAGACCAGGCAGCAAAAGAGGTGGCAGAGTCCTCTTCAGAGGCATCGGCCACCCTGGAAAATGTTGCAAATTCCACCCAAGAGCTTGCAGATGCCACCAATGAGATCGCCCATAACGTGGCGGACACTGCAAGGGCCACCAATGAAGCCAAGGAAAAGGCCCAATATACCAATAAGGTCATAAAGGAGCTTGGAGAGAACTCCGAAAAGATCGGGGGTATAATCCAGGTCATAAACTCCATAGCAGAGCAGACAAACCTTTTGGCCCTCAATGCCACCATAGAGGCAGCAAGGGCAGGCGAGGCAGGCAAGGGTTTTGCCGTCGTTGCAAACGAGGTAAAGGAATTGGCCAAGCAGACCTCAGAGGCAACCGATGAGATAACCAGGATGATACAGGTCATCCAAAAAGGTACTACAGAGGCAGTCACATCGGTCCAGGAGATCACGACAAGCGTATCCGAGGTAAATGACTTTGCCAATACCATTGCCAGCGCAGCAGAAGAACAGACGGCAACCGTGTCCGAGATAAACGAGAGCGTGTCTCAAGGGGCCAACAAGGTGAAGACCCTGGAGGCCCAGGCCCACACGCTTGCTGAACAGGCCAAAGACTTCTCCCACATAGCAAGGACCATAGAGACCGTGCAGAATATAACTGTGGCATTCTCCAATCAGCTCTCTGATGTGACCGACCTATACAGTGTAGAATATGATGTACTTCATGAGGTCTCAAGATATGCCACACCCAAGGTCCAACTTACTGGTAGCATGCTCGGACAGTTTGCCTGGCTCGAAAGCATCAGGCTTGCCATAATGGAGGACAAGGTCCCTGAGATAAAATACGATCCAGACCAGTGCTTTATAGGAAAGTGGATAGAAAGATATAAGGATGATATCAGTGTTACTGGTGCTGACATGAAAAAGCTCATCTCACTCCATGTAGAACTTCATGAATATGCAAAGGAACTCAAACAAATGACAGAAAAGGGCGCATCGAGGCAGGAAAGACTTGCCCTCTACATGGATACCATACAGCCCAAGTTCATGGAAATGCTTCATCTCGTAAGGACCATACTGAACAATCTCGAGGACAAGAAGCTGGTCGAGGTCTAAGGCAATCTCGATAGGAGACCACAACCCCTGTACTTTTCAGTCCATGAAAAGACAGGGGTTTTTTCACGAAGGGACATTATCCAAATACCAGTTCCAGCTCCTTTTGGGTAACATCGTTTACGATCACCGTATTTCCAATGCCATCAGGGAGGACGAAATGGACCTTACCATCCTGGACCTTCTTGTCCCTTTTCATATGGCGTATGATGGAATCCGGCTCCATCCCATCTGGGATCTCTATGGGTAGCTTGAACTGTTCCAGGACCCCTTGGAGCCTCGATAATTGTCCAGGTGTCAAAAGGCCCCTTGATACAGAGATCTTCGATACAGCCACCATACCTATAGAGACGGCCTCTCCGTGGGGGATGGTGTAACCTGACACGGCCTCTACTGCATGCCCTATGGTATGGCCAAAGTTCAATATCCGCCTGAGCCCACCTTCTTTTTCGTCTTTAGAGACAACCTCTGCCTTTATTTCACAGGAACGCCTGATAATAAAACTTGTGGTCTCAGGTTCAAGATTTATGATATCCCACCATTTCTTCTCGATAAAATCAAAAAGGTAACTGTCCCTTATCATGCCATATTTTACTATTTCAGCTATTCCGTTTCTGAGTTCTGATGCTGGCAAAGATGTCAGGACCCCAATATCTGCAAACACCGACACAGGCTGGGCAAATGTGCCCAATAGGTTTTTCCCCTCTGGTAGATCCACCCCTGTCTTTCCACCGACCGAGCTGTCCACCTGGGCCAGGAGTGTTGTAGGGATCTGAATAAAGGAAATCCCTCTCATGAAGATAGATGCGACAAACCCCCCGATATCACCACTAACCCCTCCTCCAAGGGCAAGGAGCATGGATCTTCTGTCTGCTCCAAGCTGGACGAGCCTCCTGGCAAGATCCACCACGGTATCCATGTTTTTCGATTCTTCCCCTGCTGGAAACGACAACAAGTGCGCATGAAAACCTGAGTCATTCAACATTGCCTGGAGATCATAGCCTATGAGATCTTCCACATTTGTATCGGTAACTATAAAAAGCCTCTTGGGTACGCCAAGTTCTCGAAGCCTGTCGGGGAGTTCTGTCAATAGGCCTGGGCCTATAAGAATCTCATAGGAACGCTCTGCCAAGGGGACCTCGACCCGTTCCCATACATGGACGATATCTTCTGGTTTGCATTTGGCCCCAGTTCCGAAACTAATCTCTTTTCCCATTTCTGAACCTTTTCGAATCTCGTTTTGGCTAATGTATCACAAAAGGATGGGATATGAAAATATAGCGCAGGGCAGGCATTCCACAGGCGAGACATCCTGACATGTCCCAGCTCGGACTGGGACTATCCTCATAGCTCGACATTCCAAGGGCCTACTTATTGCCTGCCGGGACAATGGGGCCTTTTACATGAGGGCAGCAAGCCTCTGTCTTATTTCTTGCCCGGGCACCAACCCAATGATGGAATCCTCTATCCTACCATTCTTAAAAAACAGCAGGGTTGGGATACTCTGTATCTGAAACCTCTGGGCGGTAATGGGATTTTCATCCACATTCAGCTTACCAATCAAGGCCCTGCCGCT
>Ga0256833_1000133_pt1 | contig 58517 bp, 53 predicted proteins | sample 356284metaG_FD_190535 | JGI IMG/M metagenome (GOLD analysis project Ga0256833, IMG submission 190535) | Hydrothermal vent microbial communities from Mid Atlantic Ridge, Atlantic Ocean - 356-284 | ecosystem: Environmental > Aquatic > Marine > Hydrothermal vents | place: Atlantic Ocean: Mid... | reverse complement strand
AAAGAAGTTAAATATGAAGAAGAAGAGTTTGAATCAAGTGATTTTAGTATATTTAAAAATATATCCGAAGCCATTGATGAAATATTTTCCTTAGGTTTTTAATCAACAAAATCCTCCTCAAATCTTTTTGTTAATTTATTGGGTCAGCTTTCTTTTTTTAGTTTATAGCCATTTAAGAAAGACTTTATATCCATCCTTTTTTTCCCTTGCATTTTCACATCAAGTACATTGATAAAACCATCATTTGTTGCTATTTTAAAATATCTTTTATTGTCCGTCAATATCTTCCCGGGTATTACTACTTGACCATATTCTTCTTGCCATCCCTTATAAATCTTAAATATCTTATCGTCAATTGTAGTCCAAGCTCCGGGATACGGGCTTAAACCCCTAATAAAATCATAGACTTCTTTCGTACTTTTACTCCAATCTATTTCGCAATCTTCTTTAAATATTTTTGGAGCTGAACTAGCCTTTGATGAGTCCTGTGGTTTTAACTCAACATTTCCTGCTTTTATAGCTTTCGCTGTTTTAAGTACAACTTTAGCTCCCAATTCCATAAGTCTATCGTGCAATTCTCCTGCTGACTCATCATCTCCTATAGCAATCTTTTCTTGAAATAAAATATCCCCGACATCAATTTTATGCTGCAACTTGAATGAAGTCACTCCGGTTTCTTTTTCTCCTCTGATTATCGACCAGTTAATGGGGGCTGCTCCACGAAACTTGGGGAGCAAAGAAGAGTGCAAATTGTATGTACCTAGAGGAGGCATATCCCAAACTACTTCCGGCAACATTCTAAAAGCAACAACAATCTGCAGATCTGCTTTCAAGCTTTTAAGTTCATCTACAAATTCTGTAGCTTTCAAATTTTTAGGTTGCAATATTCTAAGACCATGTTGCAATGCGTACTTTTTAACATCAGATTCAATGAGTTTTTTCATACCCCTACCCCCATATTTATCAACAGAAGTAATGACTCCCACTATGTTAAATCCATTTCTTCTTAGGATATCCAATGATGGAACTGCAAATCCGGGAGTCCCCATAAATACAATATTCATATCGAAAAATTTAAAACATTAATTATAGTTGAAACAGACATGTCATTTTGTTACTCTACCTTCAATTTTTGAGTTAATATGAGCACCTTTAGCATTGGTTTGCTTTACTTCATCTATTAACACATCTCTAATAAGAACTTGGTCAACATCAACTCTTTTAGCTTCTTTCAAAAAAGTGCATTTATCACCACCATTAGCTATATAATCAGGCATTGCAATTGTGTATATCTTATCCTTATCAATTTTTCTACCTTTTATTAAAATATTTACAGCCTTATCATTTTCAATCTTATAACGAACAGAACTACTTATTGGCCATCCTCCGTACAAAGCCATCCTATCCATGAGTTGTTGGACTGTATTGGCGTCTGCTTTTAGTATTACAACATAATTATTGAAGGGCATCAACTCATAAATTTTTCCCAAAGTAATCCCTCCTTTTGCTAGCTCTCTAATTCGGATTCCCCCATAGTTTTGAATAGCAAAGTCAATGTTCATACCACTAATTCGCTTGGCACCTGAAGCGATAGCATCAGAAACCCAGTTTCCAAGTGTTGACTCCGGTTGCCTTTTGAATAAACCATCAGAATAACCTAGCACTTCATTCATTTTCTTTGACAACTTAGCTTTGTATGGTTCTATAATAAAATCTATGTCAGAACTATCTTTATCATCTAGTTTCTTATCTATTTTATTAAAAGAACTATTTGTCTTGTCAATTGAGTAATAAGTTTTACAAGAAGAAAACACAAACAAAAACACAAATGAGTATAAAATTATATTTTTCATATTTACCAATGATTTTACTAGTTAAAATATATCTCCACTTCTTTACGTATTGCTTTTAGAGTAGTCCTCACAGGATTACTTTCATCCAAAGCATTAAGGACTATCTCAGAAAAGACATCAGCATCATCTGAATTTGGAGCTTTACCTGCTCGGACCAAAAGTTCTATAACTTGGCTTTTACACATATCAATTATACTCCAAAGGCTTTCGGATATATATATTTGCTGTGTAAGATTGTGATCATACTCCTGCTTAACCGCAAGAATCAATAATTGCTCCAAATCTTTTCCTGAAGTAGCTTCTTTTCGAAATCTTAATATCATATTCTCAGGAGAAATACGCTCACAGAACAGTGCCAATCTTTCATAGGCATGCAATCTCAGTGGCATTGTACTATTAGCATTATCACTTTTCAATTTCATTTTTTCCAAAGTATACACTTTCATATAATGATACTTCATCAACACATAAACCGTTAAAAAAACAATTAGTGCCGGAACTGTTATTTTGATAATCTCTAGTACTGTATCCATATTAAAATTTGTTTTGAATGCAAAGTTAATTAAACTAAGATATTCTTTGTTATGAAGTGCTTTAAAAAAACATTATCACAAGGTTTTTTGTGAAATTAAAGTATACTTATATATTTGCAAAATGAATTGGTTGCTAATTTGGATTGTTCTATACCTAATCTTAATAATCGTTTTGTCTTTGAGACATGTTCGTAGCACGGACATGGAACAATACATGGTCAATAATAGGAGAACTGGCACATTCCCGTTGGTGGCAACTACATTAGCAACTTTTGTCGGAGGGGGTACTTCCATTGGATTAATGGCTCTTGGATACGAATCAGGTTTTGCTGCAATTGGAATTGGAGTGGCATATGCGTTAGGATTTTTTATAATGAGCCGATATGCAGGAAAGATAAGAGATTTTGGTGCAAATAATAAAATTTATAGTTTTCCTAATTATCTTAATTTCATATTCAATCAAAAGACATCAAAAAAATATTCGAGGACATTTACACTAGTAGTAAGTGGAGTTAATATATTTATTTTCTTTTTTATGCTGGCAGCACAGTTTGTTGCGATGGCAAGTTTATTGAAATTCACATTTGAGATAGGATACAACGCAGCTACTATCATATCAGCCCTGATAGTCATATTTTATACAGCTTTAGCAGGACTATCGGGTGTGATAATTACGGATATAATTCAATTTATAGCAATCATAATAATGATATTTGTGATATTTATTCCCGGTGTATGGAACGATACGAGTCACTTACAAAGGTTAAGTGAGCTTCCCAATGAATTTCTAACCGGTACGCATTATGGATATACTTTTCTGATTGGGTTGCTTGTGTTCTTATCTTGGTCAGTACTGGTAAGGATGGATATTTGGCAAAGGATATTAGCTGCTAAAGACGCAAAAACAGCTAAAAGAGTAAGTATAATTTCAGGTCTTGGAATGCTTCCTTTTTATATTATCTTTCCATTAGTAGGTATGGCTATAAAATTGACTGTTGAGGATGTAGGTAGTCCTAAAGATGTTGCATACATTTTCATCAATAACCACAGCAACGGATTTCTTCTTGCTTTTGCAGTAGTCGGAATGCTATCAGCACTCATGTCTTCCGGTGATAGCTTTCTTAATATAATTTCAATTTCGGCAGTAAAAGATTTTTGGAAGGAAAAAAACATATCAAGCCAAGCTATTTTCATGAGGATAGTAACCATAATATTTGGAGTTTTAGCGATGGCTATTGCTTTAATATTCCCTAATATAGTAGACCTTATGGTCTTAGGACTCAGTACGATTTCGATATTCGTCCCAATCACATTATTAGCATTGACAAACAATAAAGCGGGTGATTATAGTAAACTAGCATTGTACAGTATATCGTCAGGATTTATCGTAAATATTGTTTTTTTTATTTTTGGACTATTGCATCCGGACAAATTCCAAGCTAAATCCTCTTTTGTCCCCGGATTTATTATTGCTACAATAGTGTTACTAATAGGAATCAAAGTTCAAAACATAAAAATGCTGAATAAACAAAGCTGAAATAGATAATTATTAATTTTCGCTCCTAGCCCTAAAACCGATATTCTTTTTATCAAAAATCACTTTCTTATTATCCATCACCTTTGAGATATCGATTGGTAATACTAAATTTATTTCGGATTCAACCCTTTTATCCTTAGGAAGTGTTGAGATTCTGATATTCTGATTCTCTGCTATTTCAATCACGATTTTTCTTACCTTTCTAGCATTGCCAAAATACTTATCTTTTTTCTTAGTAATATCATCAAGGTATTCTAGCAAAACTTCATTGGCTGTATCCGACAAACTCAAATCTTTATCATCAAACATACTTACTGCAATATCAAAAAGCTGTTGTTTAGAATAATCCTCAAACTTCAATATCTTATCAAATCTGGATTGAAGCCCAGGATTCGTCTTCAAAAACTGCTCCATATTTTCAGGATAACCGGCTACAAAAACAAAAAATTCTCCTCTTTTATCTTCCATCCTCTTCAATAATGTTTGTATCGCCTCACTTCCATAATCTGCTCCTACTCCACCTGATGACAGAGAATAAGCCTCATCAATAAACAAGACTCCTCCCATTGCCTCATCTATTTTTTCTGCTGTTTTTATCGCTGTTTGTCCTATAAATCCGGCTACTAAACCTTGTCTATCTGTTTCGACCATATGCCCTCTTTCCAATATACCAAGAGCCTTATATATTTTTGTCAATATTCTTGCAACTGTAGTCTTTCCGGTTCCCGGATTACCTATAAATACGGTATGCAGGAAAAAATTATTCAAAACATCCTTTCCTGTTTCAATATGATATCTAACTACACCCACTGTCTCAATTATCTCCTGTTTTACCCTTTCAAGACCGATCAAAGCATTTAACTCATCAAAAGCCTCTTGCAACAATACTTCGTCGATAGGTATTTTGGGCAGAGACTTGACTTTTTCAAATTCAATTCTCTTAACATCTTCTAAGGTAACTGTTTTCAACTCATCTGACTCCAAATCCTCAAAATTGTCCATCTTCATAACCCTCAAAGCCATATTTATTTTTGCTTTTTCTATCAAATCATAAACATACCTGGCATTCCCAAAAGTTTTATCTCTATCGCGATAGGCTTTCACTATTATATCGTCAATTTTTTTTCTCGCTTCCATTGTACACACTATTTCTTTATTTTCCATTGCAATAGCTGCAATTTTTGATAAATCTTGTGGCATGTAATCCGAAAAGTTAAAAAATAATTTAAATCTTGATTTCAATCCAGGATTTGATTTGATAAAATAATCCATTTCCTTAGGATAGCCCGCAGCTATTACCACCAAATCTCCATCTCCATCCGACATCTCTTTAACCAATATCTCAATCACCTCCTTACCAAAATCCTTACTATCACTATTTTCTCTTGACAAGGAATAAGCTTCATCAATAAAAAGGACACCACCTTTAGCATCTTTTATAGCCTGTTTTACTTTTGGTGCTGTCTGACCGATATATTCCCCTATCAGATCTACTCTATCAACGGAGTGCACATGACCTTTGGAAAGAATTCCCATCTTTTTATAGATCATCCCCATCATTTCAGCAACAGTTGTCTTCCCTGTACCCGGATTACCCATAAAAACCATATGGATATCAATATCATTTTCTTCTTTAAACCCTTTTTCTTTTCTAAGTTTTATGAACTGAATATATTTTGCATGATTTTTTATTTGAGTTTTAATCCCTTCAAGACCTATTAGTTTATCGAGATTTGCCATCAATTCTTCCAAAGTAACACTGTCATCAATATTCTTAATAGCCAAATCAACCGGAGATAGATCTTCAGGAAAAAATACTGATGGTGCACCTTCTTCAAATTCGTCTCCAACTTCAAACTTAGCACTAGCAATATGCGCATCAAAAACCATAATATCAACGGTATAAACTCCATTGAACCACGATCCGGGTTCTTCTGCTCCCCAGCCTAATGATACCTCAAAAGAGTCGTCATTGGCAGAAACAGATATCACTTTACTTGCAACCCCTTTTAGCTCTCTACTCTCTGTATGAAATAATAAAAAGACTTCAGCTTTCCAATCAATATCAAATTCAAACATATTATCAAATACCATATTGACATAGATAAATCTAGTTTTTTCTGAACTAAAAACTTTATATCCTTTTTCATCTAAAGAAGAAATTTGTGATAGACCTTCTGTTAAACTCAATTTATTTAATACTAATAATCCTCCAGAAATTTCATCATTATAAATCTCCAAATCTTCTATAAAAAATGTTTTAACTCCAATCAATTCTCCATCAACCTTGGCTTCCCAAAAATATTCTCCATGTTTCCAAAATACTCCTTTCTTTGAATTGCCCCACCCTTCTCTTAAATAAAACACGTCTGTATCCTTAGATATTTCTCTTTCAAAGTTCAAATCGCAAATCTTTTTTATATCTCCTTTTTCTTTTTTATAACATGTTATATTAAAATCAGCAGTCCAATCTTTTCGCTCAAAATGCAAATTGTACAAAGATGTCTCAAAGTAGATATAATCCGTGTTCTGTTTTAAAAAGACTTTTCTATACTTTTTTAAAGCACTTGCCAACCACTCCGTTGAACTATAGGTCTTTAAACTTTTAAATTTGTAATTTAACATATATTTTATTAATTTTAAATTGACAAAAGAAACCGGCATTTCTATTAACAAGAAAATAATAAACTTAGTTTGGAAATGTTAATAATAATAGTCAATAACTGCAATTCAATCTAAAAAACGTGTATTTCAAATTGATTCTTATCGGGTCTGATTGTCTACTCTAAAAGTGTACCTACCACATTGTTCTGCCTTTATCCCGGGGTCTTCCTCCCATATAAATCTACCAACGTAATCAATTGCCTCCTTTATCACTTTCTTGTCATGGATAGTAGTACCTCTTTTTATTAAATCTACAAAAGTGGATCTCCCGCGGCGATCGATACAAACTTTCATGACAATTTTCCCGTTTTTACTTTGAAGTAGATGACTTCTCCTAGGTCTATTCACAGGTTGCCTTCCAAATATTCCTTTGCCTGTACCGTCAAAAGCACCATTTCCTGCACCACCTGTGCCAATGCCGGAAGTACTATCATTGCCCGATTTATGATATCCACTACCCTTCCCTTTTTTACCTTGTCCAGTCCCTGTACCATCCTGATTAGAAGGTGATGAGGAATTAGTTCCTCCACCTTTACTTGCACTTGGTGAAGAAGATGGAACCTGTGAAGGCACATCTTCTATTTCACTTGGTGAATCGTTTGTTTCAAGTGGCGTCACTTTTTCGGGGATTGTCTCCTCCACTTGTTTTTTGGGAACTTGACTTACCACTTCCGGAACGCTTTCTACTGCTTCAATCTCAATTTCCTTTTCAAATATTTCGGACTCCATCGGTGCTGTAGGAACCTGTGGTTTTGGTGTATTAACCTTAGGTGTCTTTACCGGTTTTGGAGTACTTTTAGTCTTGATTTTTTCTACATTTGAAGTTCTGACTTTATCCACTTTTTCATTCCTAGCTCTCTGAGCACCCTCTGCTGCCACTCCTTTGAAACTATTGGCGGAGGGTCCTTGATCAAATCTTATTGCTATAGCAAATTGTTTGTCTATATTTTCATTAGGGTCATCTTTTAATATGGGATATAGCGCGATCAAAAGTATTAAAACATGCAATGTTATCGATACTCTAAGCCCTTGCTTTTTATTCTCTTCCTCCATATATAGTGTTGGTACTGCCATAATATATTTTTTACCTTAACGCAATTATAGACAAATTTATTAAATATATAACAAAAAATAGTAATATCAATCGTAAAAATTAACAAAATTTTAAATAATAAGCCAACAAATACTGTCTTTACGTACTAACAAATATCATCTTATTGAAAAAACTGCATAGCTTAAAGCAAACATTTTATGCAATATTTTCTTCTTTCCACAAGCAAATTGTTACAAACTATTCAAATTATTGAATATCACTATTAATAAATGCAATAAACAATAAAATATTGTGTAATCAAGTACGTTTATAGAACAAACTAACAATCAAGATCATGAAAACTAAACTAACTTTCATTGTAATCACTTTTATTTTTTTTACAATCGCACTTACCGGACAAAATACAACAAGATTCAATTGTGATATTGTAATTGATGGAAGCACTATCAATTATCCTTTCACAGGCGGAATTAATTCCCCTCAATTGAATAAAATGGATTTAAATAATGACGGTCTTGAAGATCTAATCGTTTTTGACCGGTTAGGTGATAAATTAAGTGTATTTATTAACAATAAAGGAGAATATGTATTCTCACCGGAATACGAAAACATATTTCCAAAAATAGAATATTGGATGCTTTTGGTCGATTACAATAACGATGGGTTAAAAGATTTATTCAAATCATCCGGTTCTTCTGATATTGAAGTTTGGAAGGCTGTAGCTATAAACGATAAAATTCATTTTGAAAAATACAAAAACCCTTACTTTCCAAAAGATGTTTTATCTAGAAAAAAGAATAGTGGAAACGGATATTTCAAAATAGAAAATCTTCAAAGTGACATACCGGCGATCGTGGATATTGACAAAGATGGAGATTTGGATATATTATCTTTTTCAGATGGAATTAGTTTAAAGCTTTATAAAAATATTTGTGTAGAAAACAATATTTCCCTTGACAGTTTCAAATATATTTGGACAAACAATTGCTGGGGAAGATTTGAAGAGGACAATTTTTCTTCTGAGATTCATTTAAGTACCAATCCGTATAGATGTGCTAGTCAAGCAATGATGTTTCAAAGACATGCTGGTTCTACCACATTGTTATTGGACATGGATGATGATGGTGATTTTGATGCATTGATAGGCGACATAGCATATGATTCGTTGATGTACTTAAAAAACGGTGGCGACTCCAATAATGCTTGGATGACTGAAATAGAAAGAGGATTTCCAAGTTACGATACACCAATAGCATTGAAATCATTTATAGCAGCGGCGTATATTGACTTAGATTTTGATGGAATAAAAGATCTCGTATTAACGCCCAATGAAGACTATGACTACGAAAATCATCCTCAAAATATAGATAATATATACTTTTACAAAAATACAAATACCAACTCAAAGCCTAATTTTAAATTCGTAAAAAAAGATTTTTTAGTCGATAAAATGTTGGATTTAGGTGGCAATATCTACCCCACTTTTACTGATGTCAATGCTGATGGATTGATGGATATCGTAGTAGGTACAGGACCAAAGGTCTCATTTGAAAACATAACTCCTTCTAAGTTGTATTACTTTAAAAACACTGGTACCAAGACTACTCCAAAATTTGAATTGGAAGATAGTAATTATTTGAATTTGAAAAAGATCAGTTCTGAATCAGAGTTGAGTTACTTCACACCTTCATTTGGGGATTTAGATGGTGATGGAGACAATGATCTGATTATAGGGAATCATAAGGGGACATTGATTTATCTCGAAAATAAAGCAGGAAAAGGCAAGCCATATAGTTTTGAATCTCCCATACTCAATTACAAAAACATAAATGTAGAGAGTTTTTCAGCTCCGAATATATTTGACCACAACAACGATGGCTTGGGTGATCTTATAATAGGTGTAGGTGCAAATTTTCATGACGATCAAAAAAACTTAGGTGCTGTTGTTTACTTTGAAAATACAGGAAGTACAGACTCTGCCGATTTTAATAGTGATGCGCTCCAAAAACCTAACAATTCCTTTTATGGCGAATTGGACTACAATGAAGACTTCAGCTATACATCTTTTGCTACTATAAGTACTTACCAAGATGACAAAAACAATCTTTTATTTACCGGATTTAAAAGTGGAGGCATCAATATATACAATGATTTTATAGGTCACAGATATGACAAATTAACCCCCTACATTGAAAAATATGGCGATATTGATATCGGAAATAAATCTGCTCCTGCTGTTGCAGATATCGACCATGATGGTTATCTTGAAATATTGATTGGGACTGATAGAGGTGGATTTGAATTTTGGAATACAGACATCAAAATCCATGATGGTGTAAGCACAAATGAACCCAATTTAAAATCAAGATTTGAGGTTTACCCGAATCCTGCAAAAGAGTATATTTACATAAAAACCGATTTGGGAAACATCAAAGACATTAAGTATAAATTAACAAATATATGGGGACAAACCGTAAAATCAGGTAATTTGTGTCAAGTAAATAATAAAATTGATGTAAATGTGTTAAAAGAGGGAATATATTTATTAACTTTGAGCTCGGACGGTAAAAATTATTCCGAGAAAATTATAAAACAGAAAAATTAAAACAATGAAGAGAACAATTATTGCATTAGTATTATTTATCTCCTTTTTTAGCATTCAGACAAATGCGCAAAAGTACACTAAAGGGTATATGAAATTTGAAATCTCCGACTTTAAAGCAGAGAATGCAGATGATCCACAGATGAAAATGGTTGAAAATATGATAAAAGGAACAACCACAAAACTTTATTTCAAGAAAGATAAGGCTCTTACAAAAATAAACAGTATGGGAGGTATGAGCATCATCAAAATATTGATAGATAAAGATGGTAATTCAGAAATGTACATGGAAATGATGGGACAAAAGTTTTTGATTAAAATGGACAAGAAAAAAGCAGAAGAATTGAAAAAAGAGCAAAATATCGGAAAACAAGAATACACTCATCACAAAGATAAAACTAAAGAGATATTAGGTATGACTGCCCATTTGGTAGACGTAACATCAAAAGAAGGAGAGCCAAAAATAGAGATGTGGGTTACTAACGAAATAGACACAAAAGCTATGGTTCAACAAGGTATTGACAACGATGAAATCGGTGGTTTCCCATTGGAATATACCGTATCAATTCCTGGACAGTTTGCTATGACTACAAAAGCGGTTAAATTTAAAGAGGACTTTAAGGATTCGGTATTTGATTTTGACAAAACAGGATTTCAAGAAAAAACAATCGAAGAATTAAAAGGAATGGGAATGGGAGGTGGAGGATTCTAATCCCACAAATTCGTTCATATAAAAAAAGATTGCTTCATCAGTTTGAGGCAATCTTTTTTTTATTAAAAATCATCATTAATAACTACACCTGTACCCGACAACTTGGACAATATAACTTTACCATCAATAATATCGTGTGTTTTGGCAATATCTTTTTTCAATAAAAGTGCACCGTCCATATCCACGTAATCCAAATACGGCAATAGCTGTCCAACAGCAGCTATACCTACTGACGATTCTGTCATACAGCCTACCATAGTTTTCAAACCGAGTTTCTTTGCCTGAATTATCATCCTCCTTGCAGGAGTTAGCCCACCTGCTTTAACCAATTTTACATTAATGCCGTGGAATCTCCCTACGCATTTAACAACATCTTCTTCTATTCTACAAGATTCATCCGCTATTACCGGCAATTGACTATTTTCAAACACGACCTCCATCTCTTTCCACCAGTTTGCAGCAAGAGGTTGTTCGATAAATTCAACACCCAAAGTCTTTAATCGGCGCGAATTATTTATTGTCTCCTCAATAGTCCAAGAAGCATTTGCATCAATTCTAAATTTGGAATTTGTCAATTCGCGTAAGGTTCTGACAATCTCGATATCATTATTTGTACCTAGTTTTATTTTGTAAAGAGGCCAAGGAAACTCAAGAACTTTATTCTTCATCACCTCTATATCATCAATACCTACTGTATAATTTGTCATAGGCATATTTTCGCTATTAAGCTCCCACAAATCATATAATGGTTTGCCCTGTATCTTACCAAAAAGGTCATTGGCGGCGATATCAATAGCGCAGTGTAAAAACCTGTAATCATCTAAATACTTATTTAGAAAATCCCAAAATTTTTCAGGACTCCCCAAACTATAAGACTCAATCAATGGTCTTATAGTTTCCAATTTTTCAATCATCCCTTCAATAGTAAAACCGTAGTATGAATTTTCAACAGCTTCTCCATATCCTACTATTCCATCCTGTTCAAGCCTGACGATTAGACTTCTTTGAATCTTATGTGAACTTCTGGCAATGCCAAAAGTATGTTTCAATTCAAGATTATAAGATTTATAATTTAGTTTCATAGATATCTAGGTAAGGGAATTTTCTAATAATACTAATTCTTTTTTACTCATATCAAATTTGGCTTCGATCCCAATTGGCAAAGTACACATATCTTTGATGTGTCCAAAGGAGAATCCATAAAATAGCGGAAGACCAAGCGGTTCAAGTCTATCTTTAATTGTTTCGAGCAAAGTCAAAGATCCATCAGTCCCTGGATCTACATCACAATCTTTAAACACGCCTAAAATTATCCCGGAAGCTTTTGATATATCCGTGGAAAAGAGCAATTGTGTCAACATCCTATCAATTCTGTAAGGCTTTTCCCCTACGTCTTCGATAAATAATAATTTATCCTTTAAATGCAAGTTGAATTTAGTACCCGACATAGCTGACAATAGGCTTAGATTTCCACCAATAAGTTCCCCTCTCATGTTTCCATCAACAATGACAGATGATACAAAAGCACCATTTTCTTCTTCCACATTGTAGAAAACAGGAATCTTTACGGAAGCACTATTACTAAAAAGTACTTTTTTAAAATTATCCAATGTATAAGGAGTTAATTCAGTAGCTCCCACAGGACCGTGAAAAGTTACCAAGCCGGTTTTGGCATTTATCGCATTCAGCAATGCTGTTATGTCGCTATATCCTATTATTATCTTGGGGTTACTCCTAATAAGGTTATAATCGAGGTTCTCTATTATCCTAGTCGTACCATATCCACCTCGTACGCACCATATTGCATCTACTGTGTTATCAGAAAACATCTGATGAATATCGTCTATTCTCTCCTTATCGGTGCCGGCTACAAAGCCATAGTCTTTGAATAGATTATTTGCATTTTTATATTTCAACCCTAGACTTTTGATATTTTTGATGGTTCTATTATATGCATCTTTGCTAAATGCACTACCCGGTGCAATAAGTCCGATGGTATCCCCTTTTTTCAATTTTTTAGGCTTTATTTTTTTTGCTTTGTCATATTTATCACCGGCTCCAACCTTTAATGGGATAGAACAAGAAACAGCACCTAGACCTGCACCGGCAATTATCATTTTATTAAAACTTTTTCTTTTCATTTTCAACTATTTTAAATAAAAGGCAAGAGTGAGTGATAAATATGCATTTGAAGTGCCGTCATTAAAGCTATCAGTTCCATGAAATTCAGAAAACCCATTCCATTTATCACCAATATCAAATCCGTATTTTAAAATCGGTGCAACAATCAAATGCTTTGTTAATTTCATATCCAAACCAATACCAAAATCAAATTTTCCTGACACTCTTTTTGTATTTACTCTTTCGGGTGCGTCTTTAATCTCTCTAAAAACTCCAAAAATACCGGGAGAGACTTGAATAAAAAAACTTTTTTTCAACCAATCATTTCCGTTTGAAAAGCTCGGGCAATCCCTCTCAAAAGTTCTTCGTACAAAATCAAACATATAAACATTAATATCAAATTCAAAACCAAGCTGATGTGAAATATACTTAAAATTTTGATTAACATCATTCAAATTAAAATCGGAGTATAAATAATAAATACCGGGAGTGAACTCCAAACGATAATCAGCCAATCTAAACCAATAATTAACACCTCCCCCATAAGAATACCGGAAAATTTCATTTTGATTTTCTGAAAATTCATAAATAACATCATTCCAAGTTGAATATCGATTTTTAGCTGATATTAAATCTAAGCCTATTTGAGCTTTAACTCCATAAATTATTGATACAAAAAAAACAACTAATAAAAATCTTTTAATTAAATACATAAATTCTCATTTTTTGAACTACTCACTATTTGGCAATAAAATAATCAATACTTATAACTTTAATTCCACTGATACCGCCTTAAAAGACAGAACTATAAAATACTGCATAAAACTTTTTTTCATAAAAAAACATATACTTCTTCCATTTATTTAACGGTATTTATAACGCTAAAAAAGCAAAACAAACCTATTCAGTTTCAAAATTACAAAAAAAAATTAACAAATCTAGTATAAAAATACTATCTTCGTTTGCTCTATTTTACTATTGTACTTTTACTGATATAAAATAGTCAAAATATATTAAAATTATTTTTGTAAGCTCAAAGTAAAACACAGCTTAAAAGATAAAATGGTTTATTGGACTATTTTTCTGTAGTAAAAAGTTTTGACCTCAAAGTGAAATAGATAAGACAAAGACGATATTATACAATTAAATAAAATACATGAAAAACACAACAGATCTTATAGCTAGGATATTAATAGCTATAATGTTCTATTACGAAGCTTTTGATTCATTTTTATTATTTAGTCAAACCAAAGAGACAATGACAAAATACGGTATGACATGGAATCAAGATTTCATATTAGGGAGCATAATAGTTTTTCTTATTTTGGGAGCGACGATGGTTCTAATAGGATATTATTCAAATATCGGAGCTATTTTCCTACTCGCTTATCTTATACCCTCCACCATCATGTTTTATTCTTTTTGGGATGTACCGGAGGATGTCATGAGAATACAATTGATAAATTTTATGAAAAATATGGCTATCATAGGAGGATTGCTCTTACTTGTAATAAACAAACCGGGCAAGTACAGCATAAAAAGACTTATTTATGTAATGCGCCTACCCGGATAAAAACAATAACTCATATGAAATACTCTTGGATATTATTTGATGCTGACAATACTCTATTTGATTTTACTCATTCACAAAAAAAAGCTCTAGAGCATACTTTTGAAGCATTTGGGATAAAATACCACGATGATCTTTTCCCTTTGTTTACTGCATTAAACAATAGGATATGGAAAGCTTTTGATGAAAATAAAATCACACATGAAGAGATAAAAACCGAAAGATTTAAAGTTTTATTCAATGATATCGGTGTAAAAAACATAAATTTGGATTTATTTAATATTAAGTTTATTGACAATTTAATATTATATTCTAAACTTATAGTAGGTACAGAACAATTTATTCTAAATATGCATAAAAAAGTCAATATGGCAATCATAACCAATGGCATGAAAGAAGTGCAGAGACCTCGATTTGACAACTGTAAAATCAAAGATAAATTTAAGCACATATTTATTTCAGGCGAAATGGGACTTTCCAAACCAAATAAAGAATATTTTGAAATCGTTCATAAGATAACAGGCAATGCTGAGAAATCAAAATATCTCGTAGTCGGTGACAATATAATTGCAGATGTTTGGGGGGGAAAAAATTACGGTTTTGATACTTGCTGGTACAATCAGCATAAAACAAAAAACGAAAAAAAGGAATTTACGGATTATGAAATAAATAAAATTGAGGAACTTAGCATGATTCTCACCTAAAATATAAATTAATGGAATCCTTAGGACTAAATATTAAAAACGTAATCAGCCTTAAAAATGCAGATATTTTTCAAGGTGATAGTCTTATATTAAAAGATGTCAACTTAAATATCAAGGAAGCAGAATTCACTTATCTAATAGGTAAAACAGGAAGTGGTAAAAGCAGTTTACTGAAAACGATATACGGAGAGCTTCCATTGAAAAAGGGGATAGGAATAGTGGTAGGTCAGGACATTACAGAACTAAATTATGAAAACAAATATCTTTTTAGAAGAAAGCTGGGAATGGTATTTCAACAATTTAATCTAATTAAATCATGGAATGTCTATCAAAATTTAGATTATAGCCTCAGAGCCTTAGACTGGAAAGATAAAGAAAAAAGATTGGTAAGAATAAAAGAAGTATTGTCTGACATTGCATTAGAAAACAAGATTCGAAGCAAAATTTTTGAACTGTCAGGAGGAGAACAACAGCGCGTCGCAATTGCAAGAGCTTTACTCAACAAGCCTCAATTAATAGTAGCAGATGAGCCTACCGGTAGCCTTGACATGAACTCCGCAGATGAATTGATGTATTTGATAAAAAGAATTGCTTCTGAAAACCAAACCGCCGTTATTTTTGCTACACATGATATGCGTATTGTTGATAAGTTTCCGGCATTGACTTATATATGCAAAGATGGCAAACTAATAAGTTTTGATTAAATAGTGTCAGTTTAAAAAGTCGTCAAAATTTAAAAATAATCTTTTTGCGCTATTTTTACTTTATCCTTCTGTTATTTAACCAGCGCCTATATTTATTTGCATTTTTATTGTGTTGCTTTAGGTTTTTGGCAAAGGCGTGATATCCACTACCATCAGGTTTTGCACAAAAGTACAGATAGTTTGTTTCATCTGCATTCAATACAGCATCAATACTACTAACATCCGGCATACAAATAGGACCTGGAGGCAAACCTGCATACATATATGTATTGTATGGTGAATCATATTTAAGATGTTTATTCAGTACACGCTTCAAATCAAATTGACCGGTTGCAAATACTACCGTGGGATCAGCTTGCAACAAAAGCCCCCTCTTCAATCTATTCAAATACACCGATGCTACTTTTGGCTTTTCATCATTTGCCAAAGTCTCTTTTTGAACAATGGAAGCTAATGTAAATACCTCTTTCTCATTCAAATCCAAGGCAACAGCTTTGATTTTTCTATTATCTTTATTCCAAAATTTATCATGTTCAAGCTTCATTCTATTTAAAAATTTCATTGCATCTGTATTCCAAAAAAACTCATAAGTATTTGGAATAAACATAGATAAAATAGTATTTTCAGAGTAGCCCCATTTATCTAAAACAGAACTATCCAAAACCGTTTTCACTAAAGAAGCTGAATCAGCCTCAATATATTTAGATATTTTCCCCATTAAGTCATTTACTGTGCGAACATTGTTGAATGTGATTTTTACGGGCGTTTGTTTCCCTGAACGCAAAAGCGAAATCAACTCTCTATTATTCATTCCCGATTTCAGTATATATCTTCCCGGTTTGATTTTTGACTTTTTGAATTTCATCGCAGAAGCTACGAAATCAAAAGAACTAAAATTTTCTAAAAAATCATTATCTGCGAGAATCGCTTTAACATCATCGTATTTTGAACCGGTAGGAATAAACAATTCATAAGAGCTTAGGTTATCTTTAACATTAGAACCCCAAACCCAATCTTTAATTGTAAAACCAATAATTAATCCACCAAGCAAAATGCTTACCAATAAAAATAATAATATCTTCTTCACTTAAACAATTTTGACACAAAAGTAATAAATTTTATTAACTTTACGATAAATAGTATCTGCACGAAATATTATCAATATGAAAAATCCATTAATTGTACAAGATAAAAGGTTGATTGAAGAAATATTGGACAAAACGCAATATGGCGTATTGGCTTTAAATGGGGAAAGACCTTATGCTTTACCTGTTAATTTTGTCTATTTTGAAAGCGCAATATATTTTCACGGTTCTCATAAAGGGAAAAAAATGACTATTCTGAAAAAAAAACCACTCGTTTCATTTAGTGTGATAGCCGACCATACGATTCTTCCTTCATATATAATGAGTGATAGTGATTTGGCTTGTCCGGCAACGGCATTTTTCAAGTCAATTATTATAGATGGCAAGGTTGAGAGTATAATAAATATGAAAGAAAAGAGGGTTGTTTTTTCTGCAATGATGAAAAAACTTCAAAAGGAAGGAAAATATCTTGATTTTGATTCAAATGAATATGATCGCGCTTTAAAGAAAGTAGCTCTTTTAAAAATTAATATCGAAAGTATTTCAGCAAAATTCAAATTTGGGCAAAACTATTCAGAAAGCAAACGCGCATTAATAATAAGTAATTTAGAAAAAAGAAATGATCCAAACGATAAATTAATAGTAGCAGATATAAAAGCACTTTACAAACTATCAAAAAATAAAAAATATAAAAAAATATAAAAATCACTAAAATAAAATTTACTAAAAATCAACAAATTGCACTATAAAGAGAAAAAAAACTAAAAAAAAAGACTATTTTTTGAATTAAAACATAAATATCTTGGTTTATAAGAATAATACGTGTTACTTTGTGGCACATTATTATTCAGATTAACGAATAATCTGATATTTTTTTAATTTTTTTAATTATTTTTTATGAACATTTTTGTTGCAAAACTAGATTATGACACTCAGGAAGCCGATGTAAGGGATGCTTTCGAGGCTTTTGGAGAAGTTACTTCCGTTAAAATTATCATGGACAAATTTACAGGCCGATCAAAAGGTTATGGATTTGTCGAAATGGCTAATGATGACGAAGGTGCTGAAGCTATCAATGCTTTAAACGATACTGAAATGGATGGAAGAACTATTGTAGTTAAGAAATCCCAACCTAAAGAAAGTAATAGAGGAGGATATAACAGAGGTGGCGGTGGCTACCGAAACAATGATTACTAAAAAACTTAGTACTTAATTGAAGATGCGGTTTCTAATACAAAATATTAGAAACCGTTTTTTTGTTTATATACATACAATTATAACACTATGCAAGAAATAGAATTTATACTTTATGTCTCAGACCAAAATAAAAGTAAAGAATTTTACCAACGACTTTTGTTGAGAGCCCCTGTCTTAGATGTTGCAGGAATGACTGAATTCAAATTAGGAGATAATATCAAATTGGGGCTAATGCCTGAAAGTGGAATTAATAAAATAATAAACGGAAAGTTACCTCATCCAAAGATAGGCAATGGAATCCCCAGATGTGAATTATACTTGAGAATGGACAATGCTTCTGAATATATTCGTAAAGGAATTGAAGCCGGTGGAAAAATGGTAAGTGAATATCAAAAAAGAGATTGGGGTGATAATGCAGGTTACATTTCAGATTTGGACGGGCACATCATTGCATTTGCTGAAAAAACAAAGTAGTGTATGCTTCACCATGATTTAGTAAAATGATAAACATTACATATTGTGAAAAATATACCGGATAAAATAAACCATTACGAGAAACTTTTAAAAGTTTTATTGAAATTGTACCCTGAGAGGGAAGCACACAATATCGCTAAAATATATTTTCAAGATCGCTTCGGCATTTCAAATAAAAGTGTAAACCTAAGTTCAGTCGATTCTGCTATTTTAAACTTGGACATTCAAAGATTCAAGAACAATGAGCCTATACAATATATAGTAGAAAAAACATTCTTTTTTGATAGTTTTTTCAAGATAAATAAATCTGTTTTGATTCCGCGTCCTGAAACAGAAACATTGGTTCAATCAGCAATAAACAGTATTAAAAAGTATGCACCAACGATACTGGATATTGGTACAGGAAGTGGATGTATAGCATTGAGTATTGCAGCAAAATATACTGATGCTCAGATTACGGCAATTGATATTTCAAGCGAAGCTTTAAGTATAGCAAGAATAAATAAAGAAGCCTTTAATATAAAAAACGTGAATTTTAAAAAAATAGATTTTTTAGACAAAACAAGCCATGACGATCTAATCACCTACGATATTATAGTGTCAAATCCTCCATATATCAAACAGGATGAAAAACAATTAATGAGTACTTCCACATTAAAATATGAACCGGATATTGCATTATTTCCTCCAGGAGAAGACTATTTAGTATTTTATAAATCTATTTTTGAATTTGCTAAATCTCACCTAAATAAAAAAGGAGTAGTATTATGTGAGATAAACGAGTTCTCGAAAAAGGATCTTGCAAAATTGCTATTTCATTATAATTATAAATGGGAAATAATAAATGATTTCCAGGGCAAGCCACGAGTATTGAAACTGGAAAAATAATTGAATAACCATATAGGTAATTAATACTTTTGATTACCCATCTGGTCTCCTCTTGGTACAATTATTCGGACAAATTCATATTTCGTTTTAATATGGCACTCGTTACAAGAATTGGTAAGTTGTATAAATCCTTTTTTAAACTTTTCGATATTTTTTTCTTTTATCACTTTAATAATATTTTTTATTGAAGGAGACATTAGAGATAAATACTCTGTTTCTTTCCTTGATGATTGATATTTAATCAAATTATCAAATAATTCACCAATTTCATGAATTTCAAATTCAGCTAATTTCCAGTTACCATTAAGCCCTCCGTACCATAATTTGGCGTGATGTGTTTGAATATCTCCCATCGTTTCACCAAATCCGGGTGTATAGACACTATCCAACCTTTTTTCTAAACTATCAATTTTGCTGATTAAATCACGCTTATCTCCTACCCTTTTATTGGAGCAAGAGACAAGCATGAATAAAATTAAAATGAAAAAAACCTTATTCATTTTTTAAAGTTATCTGAAACTATCCATTCTTTAGTGCCATGAGAATAATCATAAAATCCTTCTTGAGATTTTCTACCTAATTTACCTGCCTGAACCATATTTTTCAACAATGGACAAGGTGTGTATTTTGGATTACCAAATCCATCGTGTAGCACATCTAAAATAGCTAGACAAACATCCAAACCTATAAAATCCGCTAATTGCAAAGGCCCCATTGGATGTGCCATTCCAAGCATCATTACAGTATCAATCTCTTGTACTCCTGCCACACCTTCGTAAAGAGAATAAATGGCCTCGTTGATCATTGGCATCAGTATTCTATTGGCAATAAATCCTGGATAATCATTAACCTCAACGGGTACTTTACCGAGTTTTTTAGAAATCTCCATTATTGTTTTAGTAACTTCATCCGTAGTACTGTATCCTCTAATAATTTCAACCAATTTCATCACAGGAACAGGGTTCATAAAATGCATTCCAATAACTTTTTCAGGTCTATTGGTTACCGAAGCAATTTTGGTAATAGATATCGAAGAAGTATTGCTAGCCAAAATAGCACTATCCGGAGCAAACTTATCAATATCTTTAAATATTTTCAGTTTTAATTCAACATTTTCAGTTGCTGCTTCGACTACTAAATCGGCATTTTTCACAGCATACTCCAAATCACTTGTTGTTTCTATTTTACTCAAAGTATTACTCTTCTCCTCAACAGAAATCTTTTCTTTTTTCAACATCCTATCAAGATTTCTAGTGATTGTTTCCAATGCTCTTTCCAAAGCACTACTAGAGATATCGCAAAGTATAACATCAAAACCTTTCATCGCAAAAACATGAGCAATCCCATTACCCATCGTTCCAGCTCCTATAACTGTAATTTTATTCATTTTTCAATTGTTTTTAATAATTCCTCTCAAAGTTACAATTTATTATAGTGATAAACAAAATAAATATTTAATTTATTCACTAACTAAATAATCGTAATAGTAATCGAAAATAAGATTTTTATCTTTTTCGGAAAAAACCACATGCTTATAGTCATTCCATAGCTTGTATTGACATAAATCACCAACATTTTTACAGAATAATTTACTTGCATCAGATGAAGTAACATTATCATCACTTCCGTGAGACATCAATATAGGATATTTTAATTTTTTCGCATTGGCCAAAGCGAATAAACCATATTCCCTAATTGTAGAAAAATATCCGGGTGATATCTTATCATAAGTCAAAGGATCTTCAATAAACCTCGAAACAAATTCTGAATCTCTAGATAAACTTTCAGGATCAAGCTCACCTTTCATAACAAAAGCCGGAAATAATTTTTTGCCGATTTTGGCTAAAAGAAGTTTAAACTTTGGAGGTTCAAATGCCAACTTCAACCATGGAGAAGAGATGACAGTATTAACAATATTCTCCTGTGAACTCCTTAGCAAATAATTTAACACTATACTCCCACCCATACTGTGTCCAAAAAGATAAACAGGAATATTTCCAAATTCTTTATTGGCAAATTCTATTACATTACCAAGATCGTCCAAGAACAACTCAAAAGATGGCACATGTCCCCGTTTTCCGTCTGAGTTGCCGTGACTACGAAGATCGTAAGTACACACAGCAAATCCCTTCGCAGAAAAATAATTAGCAAAATCCACATAATATCCTTGGTGTTCTCCATATCCATGGGTTATTACCAATAGCTTATCGTATTTATCCCCTTTGCGGTATATCTTTAAATTTAATAGCACTCCATCTTTAGATTTGATTTTATACTCCATAATATTGTTTTCGTAATCCATAGTCATATTTTTATAGCAAACTCAAATTTTCCATAAAAATAATAAATTTTAATTAAAAATATTTGAAAAATGAAAGTTTTTAATTTAACTTTGCAACCGCTTTTGAAGAAAAGCTTTATTTGGTGCTTCTGTACCGATAAAATTTGCGAAAGTAGCTCAGCTGGTAGAGCACGACCTTGCCAAGGTCGGGGTCGCGGGTTCGAATCCCGTCTTTCGCTCAAATACAGAGAAAATAATGATTTTCTCTATGGGATATTTTTTGAAAAATTTTATTTTATTTGAAAATTGTGTTTTCATATCGTTCGAATGCCGTCTTTCGCTCTGATTTAAGTGAAAATGATTTTTTCATTGACATAATATTTTTTTTGAAAAATTATATTTTATATGAAAATTGTGTTTTCATATCATTCGAATGCAGTCTTTCGCTCTGATTTAAGTGAAAATGATTTTTTCATTGACATAATATTTGTTGAAAAATTATATTTTATATGAAAATTGTATTTTCATATCGTTCGAATGCCGTCTTTCGCTCTGATTTAAGTGAAAATGATTTTTTCATTGACATAATATTTTTTGAAAAATTTTATTTTATATGAAAATTGTGTTTTCATATCGTTCGAATGCAGTCTTTCGCTCTGATTTAAGTGAAAATGATTTTTTCATTGACATAATATTTTTTTTGAAAAATTATATTTTATATGAAAATTGTGTTTTCATATCATTCGAATGCAGTCTTTCGCTAGTAAAGTATGCTTTCCCAAAAAAAGAATAAACGATAGTTTGAGCTACTCAAACTATTTTTTTTAGTGTCGCCCGAATGGTGGAATTGGTAGACACGCAGGACTTAAAATCCTGTGGACCGTAATGTCCGTGTGGGTTCAAGTCCCACTTCGGGTACAAGAAGGGTTGCAATTTATTTTGCAGTCCTTTTTTGTTTTCATAGTACTAGTCCGCAATTATACCTATCCAAAACTAATATACCGATTGCAAAATATTTCATATATTGCATTGTAAAAATCAAAGAAAAACATATCTTTGTAGATTATATGTATTAATTATTGTGTAGATATGGAGAATTATAAGAACAAAGATAAAATAATTACTTTAAAAGGGATGTACAAGGATTATTTTCTTGATTATGCATCATATGTGATTTTGGAAAGAGCTGTTCCGAGTATTGAAGACGGTTTAAAACCCGTTCAACGGCGACTTTTGCATAGTATGAAACGTATGGATGATGGCAGGTTTCATAAAGTTGCAAATATCATAGGACATACTATGCAGTTTCACCCTCATGGTGACGCTTCGATTGGAGCTGCTCTCGTAAATCTTGGACAAAAAGACTTGCTCATTGATACACAAGGTAACTGGGGTGATATAAGAACAGGTGATTCTGCAGCAGCTCCCAGATACATTGAAGCGAGGTTAACCAAATTTGCACTAGAAGTTGCTTTCAATCCTCAAACTACAGATTGGCAATTATCTTATGACGGCAGGAATAAGGAACCGATTAACCTTCCTATGAAATTTCCTCTTGTTTTAGCTCAAGGAGTTGAGGGAATTGCTGTTGGACTATCGACCAAAATAATGCCCCATAATTTTATTGAGCTTATCGGTGCTTCAATAAAGATATTACAAGAGAAAAAAGTTAAACTTTATCCTGATTTTCAAACCGGAGGTTATGTAGATATAAGTGACTATAAAGATGGTAAAAGAGGAGGTAAAATAAAAGTCCGAGCCAAAATTGAGATCAAAGATAAAAAGACTATTCTGATAACAGAACTTCCATATGGAGTTACTACCTCAAATCTTATTGATAGTGTTCTGAAAGCCATTGATAAAGGTAAAATAAAAATAAAAAAGATAACTGACAATACAGCGAAAGATGTCGAAATAGAAGTTATATTAGCTCCCGGTATATCTCCAGAAGTCACAAAAGATGCATTGTATGCTTTTACAAATTGCGAGGTATCAATTTCGCCAAATGCTGCAGTAATTGTTGACAACAAACCGAAGTTTCTTACAGTAACTGAGATATTAAAAATTGCTACCGCCAATACTAAAGAATTATTGCGTAGAGAACTTGAGATCAAGAAAGGAGAGCTGCTTGAGAAATGGCATATGGCTAGTCTCGAAAAAATATTTATTGAGAAAAGAATTTATCGAGACATTGAAGAATGTGAAAATTGGGACTGTGTATTAGAAACTATTGACACTGGACTTAGAAAGTATATTGCTACACCTGAAGATAAAAAGACTAATGACACTAGACTCATTTTAATGAGAGAAATCACAAGGGAAGATATAGCAAAGTTGACGGAAATTAAAATCAAAAGAATATCAAAATACAATTCATTTAAAACAGACGAACTGATTTCTAATCTTGAAAAAGAGTTGGAGCAAGTCAACTATGACCTTACTCACCTTACTGATTTTGCTATCAAGTATTTTCAGATGCTAAAAGACAAATATGGGAAAGGCAAGGAGAGAAGAACTGAAATTGTCAACTTTGAAAGTATTGAGACTAAAAATGTGATAGTGAACAATGCTAAATTTTATCTTGACGCAACAAATGGATTTATTGGAATGAATTCAAAAGTAGGAGATTTTGTCAGTGATTGTTCTGATATTGACGATATAATAGCGTTCAGAAAAGACGGTAAATTTATAGTCAATAGAATTGAAGATAAAGTATTTATGGGAAAGAACATATTGCATGCAGGAATATGGAAAAAAGATGATGACAGGACTACCTATCATTTGATATATCTAGATGGGAAAACCGGCAATACTATGGCAAAACGTTTTCAAGTAACAGCAATCACAAGAGACAAAGAGTACAATTTAATGACAGATAATCCTCTGAGTAAATTGATATATTTCTCTGTTAATCCTAATGGAGAGTCTGAAAAAGTTAAAGTTCAATTAACACCGGGAAGCAAAGCCAGAAAAAAAATATTTGAGTTTAATTTTGGAGATTTAGCTATCAAAGGAAGAGGCGCAAGAGGAAATATTTTAACAAAACATGCGGTAAGAAAAATTATATTCATAGAAAAAGGAAAGTCTTCGCTTGGAATGCAAAAGTATTGGCTCGATGAGATAACAGGTAAAATCAATAAAAACGAGAGAGGAAAACTGTTAGGTGAATTTGACACGGGAGACAAGCTAATATTACTGTACAAAACCGGTCAATACGAAGTAAAAGAAGTTTCTAAAATATTGAAAGTGGATATCAACCAAGTTGTATCCGTAAGTAAACTATCAGACAAAACTGTTGTCAATGTTGTTTATTTTGAAGGGGAAAAGCAATGGTCAATGGTCAAAAGATTCAATATTGAAACGAGCACTTTAAATGAAAAGTTTGACTTTCTTACCGATCACAAAGATACTAAAATGTATTTTGCTTCAACCTCGCCAAATGCTGTGATTAAGTATTCATATAGACAAAATAGAGAGAAAATAGAAGAAGAATTAAATCTTGTAGAATTTGTTTCTGTAAAAGGGTGGAAAGCATTGGGCAACAAACTCGGCGAATTCAAAATATTAAAAATAGAAGACCTAACACCCAGGCAGCAAACGGTTAAAGACGAAACGGAATTAGATACAGCTAATCCAGAATCAAGTAAACTTAATCAGGAAATTTCTGCTGACAGCTCAAACAAAGAAAATAAAAATCAAGCAGATACTGAACAAGATTCAAAGGAAAAAGCAACACCTATTAAGAAACCAACAATTAAAGACAATAAATTAAATTTTGGAGATACAATAGAATTCGATGTAGAGTAAAAGACTAAAGTATATTGCAAAAAGATTATTTTGAAAAATAAAGATTTTTGATGGGTTTTTTACTTTTCCAAGACGAAGTGATGCTTTAGTATCAGCAAGTTGAGGAAAACAAAAAGATCGCAAAAAGAATGTTTTTAAATTTTAATGATTTTATGGACAGACACTATTTATAGCTCTCAGGAGACAAAGCCTTTACGGTCCAATTCATTAAAAAGTTTTTTACTTTCTTTCTATCATATGATTTTCCTTTTTCAAGCAAAGCGGAATTTTGTGTGTGTAGATATTCGCCTTCATTATTGAGTATCACAAAAACAGGGAATCCAAATCTATTTGGAAATCTAAGTCTGCCCATCATTTCGTGCTGTTTGTGTTTTCTGTCAATATTCATTAGAATGTAAACATAATTGCTATCTATTAAACCACTAAGTTCCTCATCCTCTATCACAAATTTATGGAATTTCAAACACCAAGAACACCAATTTCCACCTATTTGAATTAACACATTTTTATTTTCCACCATAGCTTTGGCAATTGCACTATCCAATTGTATGCTTACATCCAAATCAGGATTATAAATCAGTGGTTCTTTCTTGTTTTGAGCGTCTATTGATAAGCTAAAAAACAAAATCAACATTGAAATAATATAATATTTTTTCATCTTTCTATATTTAAAAAAAATCTTTTAATAATATAGTATCTTCAAAAAACAAGCAATTTTAAAATTTGCAGTATCTTTTTGAAGATACTACATATGTATAACTTCATCATAAGCAGCTGCCGCTGCTTCCATTATTGCTTCATTCATCGTAGGATGTGGATGTATTGACTTTATCAATTCATGTCCTGTCGTTTCAAGATTACGAGCTACCACCAGTTCACCAATCATCTCAGTAACATTGTAACCAATAAGATGTGCACCGACCAATTCACCAAACTCTGCTTCAAATATCAATTTCACGAAACCATCATTTTCCCCTGCTGCACTTGCTTTACCGGATGCAGTATAAGGGAACTTGCCAATTTTCAATTCTTCGTATTTCTCTTTTGCTTGTTCCTCTGTCAATCCCACGGAAGCCACTTCAGGAGAACAATAAGTATTAGAAGGAATATTATTATAATCAATTGATTCCGTACCTAAGCCGGCAATTTTTTCAACACAAGTAATCGCTTCTGCACTTGCTACATGAGCTAAAGCCTGTGTAGGAATAATATCTCCAATCGCATAGATTCCTTGAACATTTGTCTTGTAATCGCTATCAACAATAACAAAGCCCTTTTCCGTTTGTATACCTAGCTCTTCCAATCCAATATTTTCAGTATTGGGTGTAACACCAACAGCAGAAAGCACGATATCTACCCCTAAGTTAGTGACTTTATCCTTTTTCAAATCCTTTATAATCACAGAGCATTTATCATTCTTGACTTCCACCTTTTCAACGGATGTAGAGCTCATAACTTTAATACCTTTTTTCTTAAATGTTCTTGCCAAAACTCTAGAAACATCTTTATCTTCTCTAGGCAATACACCCTGCTTCAAATACTCTACCAAAGTAACTTCTACACCTAAAGAATTATAAAAATAAGCAAATTCTACACCGATCGCACCACCACCTACTACCAACAAACGATCAGGAATCTTTTCCAAAGACATCGCTTTCCTATAACCAACAATATGCTTACCGTCAATTTTAAGATTTGGCAATTCCTTTGCTCTCGCCCCGGTTGCAAGGATGATATTAGCCGCTTCAAGTGTAATTTCATTACCGCTCTCATCTGTAACCTGCACTTTTTTCTCTTTGGTTAATTTACCAAATCCATTAATAACATCTATCTTGTTTTTTCTAAACAAAAAGCCAATACCTTTACTCATTTTATCAGCTACTCCCCTACTCCTTTTGATAATTGCATCAAAGTTAAATCCATAGTCTTTAGCTTCAAGACCATAATCTTCAGCATGTTTAAAGTTATTGTAAACCTGTGCGCTTTTCAGCAATGCTTTTGTAGGAATGCAACCCCAATTCAGGCAAATTCCTCCAAGGGATTCACGTTCAACAACACCAACTTTAAAACCTAATTGAGCAGCTCTAATCGCAGCGACATATCCACCGGGTCCACTGCCAATAACTACAATATCATATTTATTTTCCATACTTTTATTATTTCAACGCTAAGATAATAAAATAACAAAAACAGATAGTAAATTGTTATTTTTTTCAAGTTATTTTAAAAAATAAGAATTATTGGTGAAAACTATATTTTTCATTAATTACTATAAACTTCATCAAATATCCTTATATTTGACGTTAAAGTTTACTCAAACAATAATTAGAAAATGAAAAATAGCGAAAAAATTATTATTTTATTTATCTTTTTTCTATTCAGCTCACTATCTACAAGCAGTGCTTCTACACCTGACATTCTTTCAGATAGTATCTTATCGGATAATGCAACAATATCGGTACTCACCTTTGGAGCTGCCAATGAACCTCATTCCGTATGGGGACACACGGCAATCAGAATAAAAGATAAGGATCAAGGTATTGATGAAGTTTATAATTACGGAATGTTTGACTTTGACGCTCCGTTTTTTCTAATTAAATTTTTGAGAGGAAAATTAGACTATTCTCTTGCTCACAACAACTATAAGGATATATATAGATACTATAAGTATTACAAACGGGATATGTATGAGCAAGTCTTAAACTTAAATTACAATGAAAAGCTAAGACTATATGGTCTTTTAATAGAAAACTACAAGAAAGAGAACAGATTTTATAAATACGATTTCTTTTTTGACAATTGTTCAACACGTCCATTGCACATCATTGAAAAATGCCTTGAGGGAAAACTGATAATAAGTAATACAAAAACAAAAAAAACGTTTAGAGAATTACTTGATAAGCAAATCGCAAATCACCAATGGATGGATTTTGGCATTGACTTAATAATCGGTGCAAAAGCGGATAAATTCCCTACTGTGCGGCAAAGTGTGTTTCTTCCCCCCGAATTGATGAAATTCTTCTCAAAAGCTAAAATTAGTTCTAAGCCCTCACTTGGGGATATGAAATCTAACAAAACTGTAATAAAGAAACTTGTAAAAAATGAGAAAATAATATTTGAATTTGATGATACAGGTATCGTACTTCCAAAGCTATTGTACCCAATATGGATATTTACTTTTTTCTTTTTACTTGAAATTATAATCTTAGTATATTCATATAAAAAGAGAACAATCATTTTTAAATGGTATGATAAACTCTGGTTTTTCATCGCTTTTATAGGAGGATTGTTAGTGACGTTTTTATGGTTTTTCACAGACCATCAAGCGACAAAAGACAATTGGAATTTCATATGGATTAACCCATTGTTTGTCTTTGTGTTTTTTAAATCAGGAAAGTACAAAAGCATTCTGATCAACTTAGTCTCCATATTATTATTTACCACTTTAATCGGATTTAGCTTTTTCCCTCAGGAAATGCATCCTGCAATAATTCCAATTATTGGAATACTGCTTTTGAAAGTCTCAAAATATGGCGTTTTAAAGACTTCTTTCTCTAAAAAGTATCTGTCTACAAAGTCACTAAATAAAATATAATCAAGTTGTAATCATGAATATCAAAATTAGTGAAATTTGGTTTGGTGTGTTTAATCCTACAGCAGGAAATATAAACCACAAAAAAGTTATTGAAAATATCAAAAACAAATTAAACCTTTCTAATATTAATTTTGAAATATACACGACCAAACACAAAGGAGATGCGGTAAAAATCGTAAGGAATAAAATAACCTTAGGTTACCGAAAGTTTATCGCAATCGGAGGTGATGGAACAGTTCATGAGGTAGTCAATGGCTTTATGAGACAAGGTATAGTCCCAAGTGATCAACTTGTTTTTGCTACAATTCCAATCGGAACCGGTAATGATTGGGCTAAGCATCACTCTATCCCCTGCAATATTGACAGCGCTATAAAAATATTAAAAGCAAAAAAGACGAGTTTACAAGATATTGGATTAGCAATTTATCAATCTAATGACGTTTTAGAAAAACAATATTTCAATAACGTAGCCGGACTAGCTTATGATGCATTCGTTGTAAAAAAACTCGAACAAAGAAAAAGCAAACCGAATAAATTTATATATATTTTTAGTGTACTTTCTTATTTATTTCAATATAAACTTCAAAAAGCAAAAATAAAAATAGATCATCATGAGATAAGCGGAAAATTCTACACTATTAATATTGGTATTTGCAAATATTCAGGCGGAGGAATGTCCTTAGTTCCACATGCAGTTCATGATGACGGCTTATTTGCAGTCACTTATGCTAAAGAAATCAGCAAATTGTCAATTGTATTTAATACCTTTCGTTTTTACAATGAAACATTGATTGAGCATAAAAAAATAACGGGAATTCAAGCAAAATCAATTTCAATAAACTCAAACGATAATACTCCAATTGATTTAGAGTTGGATGGTGAGCTTGTGGGGCATACACCCGTACAATTTGAATTAATTCCAAATGCTATTCAATTTATCCGAGGATAATAGCACCAATTTGACACCAATACATCCTGCATAACAATTCAAAATCAAACTTTCATCAACCTCTCTCCTGCTCTACTCATTAAATCTTTTGTTTTTGCAAAACAAAACCTTATCACTTTATTATCTGTTCTGTTTATATAAAATGGCGATACGGGAATACTTGCCACCCCATATTCGTCAATCAATCTTTTAGCAAATGTCATATCATCCTCATCCGAAATATCTGAATATGAAACGAGTTGAAAATATGTACCTTCGCACTTTATCGGCTCAAACCTAGTATCTTTTAAAATCTCATTAAAGAAATCTCTTTTTTCCTGATAAAAAGAATTAAGACTAAGATAAGTATTCTTATCTTTCATATACTCCGCCAAAGCGTGTTGGGTAGGGTTATTGACAGAAAAAACATTAAACTGATGTACTTTTCTCAGTTCCATTGTCAAATCCGGAGGCGCTATACAATACCCCATTTTCCACCCTGTATTGTGATACGCTTTGCCAAAAGAATATATCACAAAACTTTTGGTATAAAGTTCTTGATACTTCAATGCACTCAAATGCTCTTTGTCATCATATATTAAATGCTCATAGACCTCATCAAATACAAAGTACCCATCAAAAGCATAAGCGATCTTCTTCAACTCAATCATATCTGTTTCGCAGAGCACTTTCCCCGAAGGATTATGAGGTGAATTTATTATAATCAACCTTGTTTTGTCAGTAATCAACGCTCTAAACCTATCCCAATCATAGCTATAATCAACAGGATTTAATTCATAAGACACAGGTATTCCTCCATTAAGTTGAATAGTAGGTACGTAGGAATCATAAGCCGGCTCCACTACAATCACTTCATCCCCTATTCCAACCATTGCCGAAATAGCATTGTAAATACCCTGTGTGGCTCCTACCGTAATAGTAACTTCACTTTCAGGATTTATGTTTTTATTGTAAAGAAAATTAATTTTGTCTGAAATCGCTTTTCTCAATGAGAAAATACCAGCCATTGGTGCATATTGATTGTGTCCTGATTTCATACTTTTATAAACCAAATCTTTTAATCTATCATCAGTATCATAATCAGGATACCCTTGAGATATATTCAAAGCACCGTGATTAATAGCAAGTTTTGTCATTACTGAAAATATTGACTCTTCTACATTTGGCAACTTTGATTTTATACTCATTTTTTTGCTTATTTTAACTGAAATCAAAAATAATATCGCTTGAAGCCGGACACTTTATGTTAGGATAGCATTTAGTAATTGGAAAATTAAATCCTGTGGGCAATGGTAAAGTAGCTTCATATTTATTGTATCCTGAGATAATACATATGACAACATTTTCTTCGTTGAACTTTATTGAAAAGAACAATTTTTCACCAATTTCAACACCTTTTAACAAAACACCTTTAAAGTCTTTATTAACTTGTGGAGACACCCCCCCTATATAGGCATAGTAACCAATCCACATTTGTCCTTTTACAATCCTATAAACAATTCTATAACTATTGTTCCAATGAATATGACCAAGCGAAATACCCCAAAGTTTACTCCATCCGCTATCACAAGAATCGTCGGTATAAAACATAGACTCTGTAACAAAAATATCAGCATCATATGAGGATTTAAACTTCAAAAAATCAAGCATATGAAATACAGAAGTTCTTCCTTTCTTAATAACTAATTTCATTTTTGCTTTTGATTAAAAAAAATGTGATTACTTTTCAATATCATTACACATACATAAAATTATTTGGCTTGTATCCAAAAATTATTAGCACCATCTCCAAGAGTTATCTCTATGTCACCGGAAGTTAATAATTCAAGCATTGCCAAAAAAGTAACAACAGCATGAATACGATTTTCTATTTCAACAAACACTTTGTTAAAACTTAATTTTCCTCTTGTCCTCACTAGAGAAATTATCTTTTTCTTCTGATCTTTAACCTTATATTTATAAAACCTAACCGTATGTATCCTCTTTGATTTGCGTTCTTCTAACCTATCAACTACCTTTTCAAACGCTTTCATCAATTTAAATAAAGAAATTGATTCCATTTCAACATCCAAAAGGACAGTTCCAGCTATTTTCTTTAATTCCTTTTTAGTATTTCCTCGCTCAAACTTCTTCGCCCTCTCTTTCTCAAGCTCTCGAAAGTCATCTAATATTCCTTTTATTTTTTTATATTCGATTAATTTTCTTATTAATTCTTCTCTTGGATCGATCTCATTACCAAGTTCATCCAGTTCTTTTCTAGGTAATAACAATTTTGTTTTTATTCTAATCAATGTTGCAGCCATAAGAATAAATTCACTTGCTACATCAAGATTTAGATTTTCTAATTGATGAATATAATCAAGAAAGTCTTCAGTAATCTTAAAAATTGGTATATTATTGATATCCAATTCATCGCGTCGAATGAAAAATAAGAGCAAATCAAACGGACCTTCAAAGTGCTCTGTCTTAATATTAAATGTATCTGATGTCTGTTTCATCCTACTTTAATAAACTTTCAATTTTCCCATACATTATCATTTCTATTAAGATCAAACAGCCTTTGGGAAGGGTCGATTTCAATAGACTTTATACTATTAATATCTTCATTTATTTCAACTTTGTATTTCTTGTTTACCCATGACCAAGGCTTAAGAAATTCAAACGTGTAAATATCTTGTTCTTTATGACCAAACATCAGCAATTTTGGAATATTGTAATAAAACTTCTTCCCATTGTTTAACCTTATAACAATATCAACCGGCATATGCAAACTACCTTTGTTTTCCAATACTAAAGTGGTATGATCCGATTCAGCATACACAGAATCAATTGCAAAATCTGTAAATTTAGCTGACTCTACAAAATCTTGTAAATACCAATCCAATTCTAAATCTGAAGCCCTTTCCATCACTCTTATAAAATCATTTGGAGAAGGATGTTTGAATTTCCATTTATCAAAATAATCCAAAAGACCTATATCAAATGCTTTTTTACCAATCACATATTCCAATTGCTTTAAAAATACAACGCCTCCTGTATATGCTGTTCGTGAATATGCATAATTAGTATTAAAATGATCTGCATGTATATTCATTGGTTCATAAACCTCAGATTTCATGTATCTTATATACGACTTATATTCTCTACTAAATGGAAAATCTTTAATTTTTCTTTTAATAAGACCTTTATTGGTCAAATACAATAATACTTCCACGGCTGCAAAACTTGTAAAACCTTCATCCATCCATGCATACAAACTTTCATTTGTGGCTAATTGCATTTGATACCAACTGTGCATAAATTCATGTGCACAAAGGCCTACAAGACTATTTACCGATCTTTTACCTGTTATAAGTGTTGCCATAGGATATTCCATTCCTCCATCGCCTCCTTCTATAAAATTGTACACAGGGTATTGATACTTGCCATATCTTTTGTTCATAAATTTAAATGCCTCTACCATAATCGGACCAAAAACATGCCACAAACTATCCCTTTTACCAATATCCTGATAATAAAAATTGAATTTTGTCCTGTCATTAGCTTGTAAAGTATAATACTTATAGTCCCTATCAGCAGCCCAAACAAAATCATGAACATTTGTTGCTTTAAGACTCCATCTTGTTTTTCCATTTCCCAAACCCGTGGAACTAATCTTTTCAGCTCCCGCACCTAATACATATTTTTCATCTAAATCAATAACCACATTATAATTCCCCCAAACCCCATAAAATTCCCTCGCAATATAAGGGTCAGGATGCCAACCATCTCTGTCATATTCTGCCAATTTGGGATACCATTGAGACATACTATAGTCAACACCTTGCTTACTATCTCTACCCGCCCTCCTACACATTTTGGGAATTTGAACCTCGTATATCATATCCAATATAGTACTATCTCCAGGATTCAATGGAACATTTAATATGGCTTTCAAAATAGTTTCATGCATTTCAAATTTTAGATCCACACCACATTGTTTCAATATTTTAATATCCTCATATCCAATCTCATTTTTATTTAACCTCGAAATGGATGTGTCCATCCCCCTCTCAGGATCCAAAATAGTCCTAGCCCTGACATCCATCATACTTCCGGGTTTAAATGCATTATAAAAAAGATGATAGTATACCTTATAAATAGTATCCGGTGAATTATTGTAATAAACCAAATGCTGAAAACCTTTATATGAATGCTTTTTAACATCCATGTCAATTTTCATAGTATAATCAACACGTTGTTGCCAATAATCACACTGCTGTGACATTAATTGTACAGAAAAAACCAACATCGTAAAAAACGCTAAAGACTTAAGACTAATCATTTTTAAAAGAATTTAAAATATCCCATTTATATTTTTTATAGGATATAAATAAAAAGAAAATACCTAATACCACTATTTCAATCGCCAAAACTAATGGATTTATTTCATTTGTCAAAAAAATCGAATCTGTTTGAAGAGCAGCACCTTTATAGGAAACCAATAATGCCCCAAACATATTGGTAGCGGTATGTACGCCGATTGCCAATTCTAATCTCCTATCAAATACTACAATCAATCCCAATAATATAGCAGCAGAAAAATAATAGGACATCATCATCCAAAAACCATATTTGAATGTTTCCGGATTAAAACCATGCATCATAGCAAACACAAAAACACTTACCAAAAAGCCAATAAAAACACTCCTTGTATTAAACGCAACCGATTGGAGCAAATATCCTCGTGTAAATATCTCTTCAAATGCCGTCTGGATAGGTAATATAATAACGGATATTAATAGCAATAAAATAAAAGATAAACTTGGAGATCTAAAAATATAATTGGAGGGCTCATAAAAATACATGGCAAGTTCAACCAATAGCAATAATCCAAACCACGAAATAGCACTCCATAAATACCTTTTCCAATCAAAACGACCGGAAGGAGATATCAAGGTCATAAAATTCCTCTTATGAATAAAACGGACACCTATATACAAAGCCAATAATGCAAAAACAAAAAATATCAGTATTAAAAAGAACCCTATATTCTTATCGATATGTAAAATGGAAAAGTCAGGATTTTTTTGAAATTGCTCTAAAGCATCCCTACCAACATCTACGTTATTGCTCAAAGACCAATACATAGCAGTATATAATGGTATTTGACCAAATATGTATCCGGTTATAGTAAGCAAAATAGTAAATACATAATGAAATAAACTATTGTTTCCCCTTCCTACATTGTTGTAAAATACATGCATTATTTTAATGAAGCTGATTGGTGATTAAATCCGATTCCTGTTGCCTTAGGTGGAATATCATCATCATAATCCTCCCAATCTATTACTTTTTCAATAAAACCCTCAACATATTCTACAATCTTCTCTTCTGTAAGTTCATGCGGCCTAACTATTTCAAACATCTCCGGATTTTTAGGATCTCCTACACCTTCAATATAAGGATAATTGATAAAAACAGATATTTTCCCATTAAATAACTGCTGAAAAATCAAAATGCCATTCATTCTAATCAATGGCTTTTTTACCTTATTGGTCATTTTTTCATAGATGCCACTTTCCGCAAACCCCAAGGCTAAAGATACTGCTTCCAAACCTTGTATATGATCTGCATGATTTACATCAGCCTTCAATTTAGCTTTTTTGACGATCATTTCTAATGTATTAACAATAAAATCCTTGAGACCACTATCCCATGCTTTCCTATAATTTTTAGAATTTTTCAGGACACCATCCAAATCTTTAATCTTCTTCTTTAAATTAGATAAATTCATATATTCTATTTAACAAGATAAGTAATAAAACTCCAAAGATACCGATTGCAAATTGCTTTTTTGCAATTTTTTAAGATAAAATACAAATACATATTATTTTAGCAAAATTAAGACAACATCAAGTAAGTCTAAAATATACCATTTTCAAAGTACCTGTATCATTTATAAAAATATATCTATCTTCATTAAATCTCTAACTTAGTTTTTTCGTAATATTGCATTATCTATTTAAAAAACAGAATAAAAAATCACAAAACATGAGGCCGATATATCTAGATTTTAATGCCACAACACCTATTGCTAAAGAAGTCGCAGATGCTATGAGACCATTTCTTGATGAATACTTCGGTAATCCTTCGAGCGTTCATTCTTACGGCATAAAAACTAAATTGGCTGTTGAAAAAGCTAGGTTACAGATAGCAGAATTTATAAATTGTGAACCTTCAGAGATTGTGTTCACAAGTGGTGGCACAGAGTCTAACAACTTTGCGATTAGAGGAATAGCATTTGCAAACAAAGACAAAGGCAATCATATAATTACATCATCAATTGAACATCCGGCTGTTTTTGAGGTTTGCAGATACCTTGAAAAATTCGGTTTTGAAATAACATATCTACCGGTAGACAAATACGGTATGGTTTCTCCAAAAGATCTCGAAGCAGCAATAAAAGAAACAACAATCTTGATAACAATCATGCATGCAAATAATGAAGTAGGCACTATTCAACCAATAAAAGAACTATCAAAAATAGCAAAAACATACAACGTGTTTTTTCATTCTGATGCTGCTCAATCTCTAGGTAAAATACCTGTAGATATCAAAGAAATGGGCATTGACTTAATGAGTATAGCAGGGCATAAGCTGTATGCCCCTAAAGGAATCGGTGCTCTTTATATTAAGGATGGCATCAAGTTGGAAAAGCTAATTTACGGCGCTGATCATGAACAAAATCTTAGAGCCGGAACTGAAAATGTTCTTGAAATAGTAGGACTGGGCAAAGCTTGTGAGCTCGCAAACAATAACTTAATCGAGAATATAAAACACTATAAAAAAACTAGAGATTATCTATATGAGATATTACAGAAACAATTACCTGAAATCAAGCTCAACGGGCATCCAGATAAAAGACTTCCCAACACTCTTAGCATTTCATTTCCAAGAGTTGAGGCAAATACACTTATATCAAGACTTGAAGGCGTGGCAGCCTCAGCTGGTGCTGCTTGTCATGCAGAAAGTATTGATGTCTCTGCCGTACTGGAAGCAATGATGATTCCTCTTGATTATGCAATGGGTACAATAAGATTTTCTACAGGTAGAGACATTACAATGCAAGACATAAAGATTGCAGCAAATGAAATTATAGAAACAGTAAAATCATTGATGCCAAAATATGAAAATACAAACAATATCAGGATACAAGAAACAAAGGAGATAAAGCTTACTCATTACACTCACGGACTTGGTTGTGCTTGCAAAATTCAACCTCAAAACTTAGAGAAGGTATTGCAAAATCTACCTTTCTTTTTTGATGAAAATGTAATGGTAGGAACAGAAACTTCAGATGATGCTACCGTTTACAAATTAAATGATGATCTTGCCTTGGTTCAAACATTGGATTTTTTCACACCTATCGTTGACTCCCCTTATGATTTTGGTGCAATCGCGGCAGCTAATGCTTTAAGTGATATATATGCAATGGGAGCTAAACCAATCTTTGCACTTAACATAGTAGGTTTTCCTGAAGATACATTACCTTTATCCGTACTTGAAGAAATACTAAAAGGAGCCCATGACAAAGCAAAAGAAGCTGGAATTGCTGTACTGGGGGGACATACAATTGAAGATCCGGAACCAAAATATGGAATGGTAGTATCAGGAACAATCCATCCCCATAAAATAATAAAAAATGAAGGTGCAAAACCTGGAGATGTATTAGTACTTACTAAACCAATAGGTACAGGAATCATATCTACCGCATTAAAAAGAGGGCTGGTAGATGACAATCTAAAAAAAGAAGTTACAGCATTGATGAGCCAACTTAATAAAACCGCTGCTGAAACCATGTTAGAATATGATGTGCACGCTTGTACTGATGTCACGGGATTCGGCCTATTAGGACATCTTAGAGAAATGACCAAAGCATCAAAATGCGATGTGAATATCCATTTTGATAATATACCATTTATTAGGGAAGCCAAATCTTTTGCTACCGCAGGAATTATTCCGGGCGGAACTCATAATAACCTTGATTATGTTAAAAAAGATGTAAATTATGGCAATTATACAAGGACAAATCAACTATTATTAAACGATGCCCAGACTTCCGGCGGATTACTTGTCGCTTTGCCAAGAGCAAAAGCATTGCCGTATATTAATAAATTATTAGAAAAAGGATTAATAAATGTTGGTATTATCGGGGAATTTACCAAGAATGGCAAAGGAAAGATTAATATAATAAAGTCTTAATCTAGACTTTTATGTTTTGTTGGACATGATTATTCTTCTTCTGTTTGACATGATTTACTTGGTTAATTTATTTACTTGTTAATTCATCAATCGCAATTCGTAATTTTAAATTTCATTTTGTCTTTTTATTCTTGTTTTGTCATAAATAAATTTTCGGCAATACAAATAGAGACGTAAATTAAGATATGAAAGCACTTGATAGCGTGACTTCAAAGCCTGTTTCATGAAAGGGTCAACATCGAAAAAAACACGGACATTTCAACAATTTCAGACAAATTAAACTATATGTACCCAATGGATAACCAAAATATAAATAACATCCACGACAAATTCTTCAAATCAATATTGTCCAAGACCGATGTAGCAAAGGATTTCTTCAAAACATTTTTACCTAAAGACGTATTGAATGTTATTGATCTAAACACTTTAAAATTTACAAAAAACAGCTATATTCCCAGTAAACTAAAAGAAACTTTTGCCGATTTGGTCTTTGAATGCAAATTAAAAAACAGTGAACACAGTGCTTTAATCTCCATACTTCTTGAACATAAAAGCTATCCCGATAAATAACAATATGTTTATCCTAAGAAAAACAATGCATGCAAACATATATGAAATTCAGGCGATTATGAAACAATCGCTATATTTTTTCGGTATTTTCCAATTAAATTTTAAAAAAAATGTGCCTTTTTTGTAATTATTCAGTCATATACTCAGAATCGATTTTTTGTATTAATACAATAGAAATGAATTTAACTGACAATATAAAAGTAGCACTATCCGATGTCGTTGTTGATAAAATATCGAGATTTATAGGATTATCTCCTCTGGAAACAAATCCGGCTTTAGAAGAAGTATTATCCGGTCTATTGGGAGGAATTGCACTCAATGGAAGTAGCATAAAAGGAGCAGAATCTATTTTTGACCTTATAAAAGAGAAGAAATTTAACCAAAGCAATTCTTTTAACTTAGATAGTGTTTTAGAAACCAAAGAGAAAACTTCAGATTTTATAAATTTGGGTTCTACTTTTCTAAGTTTTATATTTGGCAATAAACAATCCGAATTAGAGGATATATTGATAAGAAAAGCCGGACTTTCAAAACCAATTGGCGCAAAACTACTCTGCTTTTTAACTCCTATTGCATTAGGAAAAATAGCAGAAATAATAAATAGTAAAAACCTTGATACTCAAGGATTGAGCAACTTCTTTACGAAGGAAAACAAAGACTTATCAAAAGTAAACCCAGAGCTGAGAAGTTTGTTTAGTAAAACAAAAAGCGAAATTAAAATTCATTCCATTGAAGGCTATCAATCTGAACATGTAAAATCAAGTACCGGATTGTGGAAATGGTTATTTCCCGTAATGGCATTATTGATCCTTATTTGGATACTATTAAGGTAATACAATAAATGGATAAAATATCGCAGAAGATTATTTATGAATTTTAAAGACATTATTGACAGTCTCTTTCAAGATAAGTTTAACATCAAACAAGAGCAATGAATTGTGTCTAAAGAGAATCTATTATATCACACCTTCCATCATATTTGCCAAATCTCTTGCATAGCTTAAAAACTCTTCAACTTTCATTTCTTTGTAAAACACGAAACCGTGAGTCCCTCTTTTTCTTGGATTATCATTCAAATAAAAATGATTTTTACCTAGAATCAATTGAACTATCCGACGTTGTTCTACCCAAATACTTTGTGTCAACTCACTAAACTTACCATCAAGTTCATAACTGGGAAATGGTGCATCAACCTGTGTCATATAGCAAGTAGAAAATGAATCCTCCAGTTCGGCCATCGTGTTAAGTGAAACAGGAACAAACACATTGGCATCAGAGGGGTGAAATCTATACCACACATTTCTATATCCTATTATCCTCAATTCGCTCAAATCCTTCTCTTCACCCCATAATCTCACAGCATCTGCAATAGCCTGTAATACTTTATAATGCGTATCAGGCCCACTACCCTCGGGATCAAATGCAAGTGATATAACATCCGGCTGCAACTCACGCAATTGAGACAAGATAGGCATTACATCTCTTTCCCTCTTTGGTACTTCGGTGAATATATCTCCTTTGTAGAATCCAAGACGCAAGTGATGAATATTTTTAGTACCAATACCGTAATGAGCCCAGACCAATTCCTCTTCAAATTCTCTAATCATTCCTTTCAATGTTTGTACTTCAGGACTATTCTTCTGTCCGTCATAGCTACCTCTAATTTCTTCCAAAACCAAATTGATTTTTTCTATCAACTCACCAATAGATCTTACCTTGTATACAATGACAATGATACGAACAAGTCTATGAGCAACTGCCCTACTCTGCCCATCTTTATCACGGGCTGCAACTTTATTTAGAAAATGATTTATATCCTTATCAAATTTCAGTTTATATCCATGACTAAAAAAATCAGGATAGTAAATCATTTGAATTTTATTATCAGCTATAAATTGCAAGGTCTTCATTAAATAATCTTCCACAAACTGATTGGTAACAGCAGTAAACCCGGAAGTCAGAACAGTAAAATCAAAATTATTGCTAGCTTCTCTTACATCATATACTATTCTGGGTAATATAGCAAGTTGAATATCGTCATGATGAGGGCCGGTATGATAAAAATTGGTGTTTTTCTTTAGTTTCATGCCTCGATCGATCTTCTGTTTTATACTCTCTTCTACCTTTCTTACTGTATCCAAATTGATATTTGGAATCAATTTGGTATATTTATCAGCTAATAAATCATCCATAGTCAAATTATATCCATATTTATCAATCCGTAGAATCAAATCTATAATAGCTTTTTCAATCTTAATATCAGTCCATTCACCATTTTTGTAATAGTACTCTATTGAATCTTCAAGAGATATCGAAGCACCCTGAGTAATATAAAACCTTGCATTTTTTAAATTCTGTAAACTTGTTGCGGGATACAATACATCTTTATCCTCTTCCAGTGCATTCTTTATTACTTTTGCTTTTGCTTCTCCAGCTGCAAAAATAATAGCTACTGCATCAGGATTGGAAGTAATTGTCTTTAAACCAATTGTTATTACGAGCCTGTTTTTTGAAACTTGTATTCCTCCCAGATCAGAAGCAGCAACAGCTTGAGTTGGAAAATTTGTCGGAGTTAGCCTTGTACTTGAGTTGTGGTCAGATCCTTTGATATTAAAAGCTATATGACCATCAGGTCCGATACCACCTAGAAAGAAACCAATTCCACCTAATTCCATAATTCTATTTTCATACTCATTGCACCATTGGTCAATTTTATATATTGAGTCTTTTTGGATGTTTTCCAATTCTGATTGAGCTTCTCTATATCGGAGAGAAAGATCAACTTTCAATTCGGGAAAGACCTCAGTAAAGTTCAGCCCGTTATACAATTCAATCTCATCACAATTAATCAATAACGCCTTATTCCTATCAAGTCCAAAACCATCGATATAAAACCTATTAACATAATTGAAAAAACTATTGTGTTGACTAGGATTAATAGGATAAAATTCATCTATCTGTACAAAATGTAATCCCCTAAAATCAGGTTTCATCTCAATATCCAAACCATTCTCTCTTCTGAATTTAATCGCCTTTGCATCATCCCAATTATCCAAAAAGAATTGAGTCCATTTAATAAAATGTTCAGGTGTTTTGCCTGTTGGCAAACTGATTACACCATCAGGATTATCACTCACCCACTCAAGAAATCTTAAAGAAGTCAACAATCCCAATTTTGGAAAATTCTCAACTCTAATATAAGGAATCTTGGTCGTCATCGCTTTATTATCCTGCAATTCAAAAAACTTTTTCTCTACATTTGATGTAAATTTCATATTTTAGTATTTAAGATGCAAATGTACAAATATTATTATAATAACAAAGATTAATTTTCAACGTTGTGTCCGTACACAAATTTCATTAAAGAAATATAAACAACAAAATTTTTATACTATTAGAGGATATTATATTATATTTGTGGAGATTAAAGTTTTATTTTGTAAATTCATATATATTTGTACGAAAATAGATTTATCATGCAAAAAAAAATCATTGTTATTTTATTGTCAGTATTTTTTTCCCAAGTAGTCTATGCACAAATAAACTACGGGATAAAATTCGGCATGAATTATTCAAAAGTTACGAGTACTAATAATTTTACTGGAATAGAAATTGTCAACATAAATAAATTCAAACTTGGGTTTCATATAGGTCTAGTAGCCAAAATACCTATTTCCAAAAAAATATCTATCAATGCCGAACTATTATATTCAGACAAAGGAAGTGCAAATAACAAAGGAGAAAAATCGTCTTATTATGAGTTTAACCTATATTATATAGATTTACCCATAATAGTAAATTATGAATTAGCTGAAAGTTTGTTTTTTCAGATTGGCATAGAGCCCGGTTTTTTATCATCAAGCAATTTTGTCGATTACTATAAAGAAGGAATACTGGATTACAATCCTTTTGATTTCGAAATGCTTTTTGGCTTGGAGTATCACATGAAAAAAGTAGGGATGGGAGTTAGGTATCAACAAAGTGTTATTCCCATATTTTCATCAGAATACCGCTCGGCAGGAGGAGAGAATCAAGGTACAGTTAAGCTTTACAATAAAAACATTCAATTATATTTCACATATTTATTTCGTAGCAATTGATTTTATCGAACAATTCAATGTTTTAATCTAATTAATAATTAAATATCTTTATAAAACTTTATTTTTGTTCAAAATCAATAATATGAATGAGAATACTGCTGTAATTGCTTTGCAAAATATCAAAAAAGTATATCAGATGGGCCTTGAAAAAGTCTATGCTCTTAGAGACATCTCAACAACGATAAAAAAAAATGAATACGTAGCTTTAATGGGACCTTCGGGATCAGGAAAATCAACCCTAATGAATATCATCGGCTGTCTTGATACACCAACATCAGGAGAATATCATCTGGAAGGTATAAATGTAAGCACAATGAAAGATGATGAATTAGCCTATATAAGAAACAAAAATATCGGATTTGTTTTTCAGACATTTAACCTCTTGCCCAGAATGTCATCATTAGAAAACGTGGCGCTACCACTAGTATACTCAGGATACAGCAAAACAAAACGCAATGAAATGGCTGTAACTGCTTTGGATATTGTGGGGTTAAAAGACAGGATGACGCACAATCCCAACGAACTATCGGGAGGACAACGTCAAAGAGTTGCTATCGCTAGAGCTATAGTTAATAATCCTGCGATTATACTTGCAGATGAGCCTACAGGAAATCTAGACACAAAAACATCTATTGAAATAATGGAGATATTTAAAAATATCCACGATGCCGGCAATACTGTAATTTTAGTAACTCACGAGCCTGATATTGCAGAACATGCTCATCGAGTCATCAAATTAAGAGATGGATTGATAGAAAGTGATAAGAAGCTAAAAGATACTGTTACACATTGAATCTAAAATGCATTACATCACCATCTACAACGGTATACGCTTTTCCTTCAATACTCATCTTGCCGGCTTCTTTTACCGCTGCTTCAGATTTTAACGATACATAATCATCATATTTAATAACTTCTGCACGTATAAATCCTTTTTCAAAATCAGAATGTATCTGTCCAGCTGCTTCGGGTGCTTTAGCTCCTTTACGTACAGTCCAAGCTCTTGTTTCTTTTACTCCGGCAGTAAAAAATGTGATTAGATTCAATAGTTTGTAACTAGCTTTAATTACTCGATTGACTCCCGGTTCTTTCAATCCCATTTCATCAAGAAACATTTGTTTTTCTTCCTCATCATTAAATTCTACCAGATCAGCTTCTATTGCAGCACTTATATTTATCACTTCTGCTTTCTCATTTTTAACGGCTTCTTTGAGCATTTCTGTAAACTTATTGCCACTATTAACGGAATCCTCGTCAACATTAAGAATATAAAGTGTTGGTTTTGCAGTCAAAAGCATCATTTCTTTCAACAAAGCTGCTTCTTCCTCATTATCCGGTTCAAATGATCTTCCCGGTTTTTCTTCAATCAAATGTTGATATATTTTCTGCACTATTTGCAATGCTTTCACATCATCTTTATTACCGCTTTTAGCATTTTTTTTGTATTTCTCAACTCTTTTTTCTACCATCTCAATATCTTTCAACAACAATTCGGTATCGATTATCTCCTTATCTCTCACGGGATCGATAGAACCATCCACATGTACTACATTATCATCTTCAAAACATCTAATTACATGAAGAATAGCGTCTACTTCCCTTATATTAGCCAAAAACTGATTTCCCAAACCTTCTCCCTGGCTAGCTCCTTTTATCAATCCTGCAATATCAACAATCTCAACAGTCGTTGGAACAGTCTTTTTTGTTTTCACGATGTCGCTCAAGACCTCAAGTCGTTCGTCCGGAACGGTAACTATACCTACATTGGGTTCTTTCGTTGCAAAAGGGTAATTTGCAGCAAGAGCTCCGGCAGATGTCAATGCGTTAAACAAAGTTGATTTTCCTACATTTGGAAGTCCTACGATTCCACTTTTTAAAGCCATATTTATCTATTTTTTATTATATTTTATTTTAACAAAGAACTTAGTATTAATTGCACCTAATGAAGTAGCTGCTTGAGGTGAAAGTATTAGTTTTACATTAGCAGGATATGAGTTTGGGGGAATCCTACCAATTACTTTAGCAAAAATTTTTCTATCTAACATTGGGTTATAAATCTCCATCAAAGAATTAATCTTAGCATTATTATTCAACACAAAAACTCCTTTAGTCCTACTTCTTTTGTTCCAAATTGCCAGACCATTATCCGAAACCAGAATCAATTTCTCTTCCTCAATATCGGTACTATCAACTTTTGCAATTGCAGAATCTTTTTTAACAACAACTATTTTGTCAAATTTTACTTTTTCCTCCCCATCTTTTTCTTTAACAATACTATCCTTAACAATTAATTTCTCCTTAGGTTCATACGAATTAATCTTATCTGTATTTTTATTTTCAACTTCATCAACTTTTGGTTCTATTTTAGTTGTTTTATTATTCGATACAAACTCTTTTCCTGTTTGATTAAACCCAATCCTTCCAATTATCAGGTATTGATCCGGATGAATGGTGTTATCTTTAAGGTTATTCAATTTCTTCACCACTTCTACTTCACGACCAAAATACATTTTAGCTATTCTAAACAGATTCTCTTTCTTCCCAACTTTGTATAATACTATATGACCATTTGGCTCTTCATTATCCAACAATTGGTTATCAAAAGGGACATAAATAACAGTACCAATACTTAATGGTTTGGAATTCACCTCATCATTAAAAGCATACAAATCTATCAAATCCGCATTAAATGCATTGGAAATGCTATACATTGTATTACCTTTTTTTATCTCATACTCAAATACCAGTCCTTTTACTCCAAGGTTCTGTACTAAAATGGTATCAGGTATATAAACATGTTGAGCCATAAGAGAAGCGTTAAATATTGTTGCAATAAACAATAATATCAATATAAAAACCCTATATTTGTGTTCAGTATACATCATTAGTATTTTAATACGCAAAGATATTACTATTTATTATAATATATAATATTCTAAAAAGAAAATAACAAAATAATGAGCAAAATCATAGCAATTATACCTGCCAGATACAATTCCAAGAGATTTCCTGGCAAATTATTAGAAAAAATAAATGGAAAAACGATTGTTCAAATGGTTTATGAGAGAGTTAAGCAAGCGACAAAACCAGATGAGGTAATCATAGCTACCGATGACCAACGAATAATGGATGAATGCACAAAGTTCGGTGCGTATGCAGAAATGACTTTTACTTCCCACAAATCGGGGACAGACCGATGCGCCCAGATAGCCTTTTCATACTGGGAGGATGATATTATTATTAATATTCAGGGTGATGAACCGTTTATCGAACCGGACGTAATAGATTTATTAGCAAAAAAAATGGAGGAAGACTCTTGGTTGGAAATTTCAACCTTATGTACTGAAATAAAAACTGAGGGAGAAAAGACTAATCCCAACATAGTAAAAGTCGTGAGAGACATCAACAATCGTACATTGTATTTTAGTCGGGCACCCATTCCGTACGACAGGGATTCTACTGCATCACTTGCTTCATACAAGCACATAGGTATTTATGCATATAGAAACAAGGTATTGCAAAACATAACAAAACTTTTAGAATCAAACCTAGAGAGAACTGAAAAACTTGAGCAATTAAGATGGCTAGAAAATGGATTTAAAATACATGCATTTAACACCGAGTACCAAGGATTTGGCATTGACACACCTGAAGATCTCAAAAAAGCTTCAGGTATTTAGTACATTTTCACAAAGTCTTAAAATACAAACAACAAGTATCAACAATGCACTAAAAAGAGCTTTGAATACCAATACAGTACATCAAAGCTCCTTATAAGGATTACAATAGATTATTTTTTATCCGGCTGATTGTAATGGGATATCGCCTGTACCTTCCATACCCACTGATCCAACATAAACAGCAGTAATAATACTCAATACAAACAATATAGTAGCTAATATCCAGGTCAATCTTTCAATAAAATCAACACTTTTTGCTGCTCCTAACATAGTATTCGCACCCATTCCTCCAAATGATGCATCTAGTCCACCACCTTTTGGCTTTTGGATTAGAACTACAAACACTAACATTGCGCTGTCTAGCGCTATCAAAATTGATAAAAAAGTTACCATAACGTAATTATTTATTTATTTTTTTCAAAATTTTTGCAAAGTAAGCACTTTTTTTTGGATTTTGCAAACTTAATCTCTTATACATTTTAATTGCTTCCTTTTTCATGCCTTGTTTTAGATATATTTCAGCCAATTGCTCACTCACTATATTTAAACCAAGAGATCCTTCCGCTTTTATATTTTTTTTTGCTTTCTTTTTTTTTGCTTTCTTTTTCTTTACTGAACCTGAACTTTCGTTATTCTTCATTTCCTTTTCTCCCCTCATTGATGTAGCTCCCTCAATAACTGAAGTAAGAGCCAGTCCGGGATTGTTCATTTTACTTACAAGTGTTGCCATTTGCAATAATGATAAAGTCCCATGATCTTTCAAATGTTTTTTGTTTATCAAAACATCGACCGGACTACTGTAGGGGTATTTTGTACCAAGCTCCAACAAACTATCCAAAGACGCTTTTTTCAATTTCTTCTTACCGGTCAACACCTCTAATATATCTATTTGTTCTTTCATATTTCTGTAAAGTAGCACAAAAGTAACTAAAAAAACCTAAAACGTACACAAAACTTTCATTTTTTATTTTACCTGTATTTAGATAATATGCGATTTATAATACGAAACCCTGTGGTGGTTTAGTTTATACCAAACGATACCAATATACTGATTATAAAAAGCTTAGTTTTCTATATCACAATCTTTATAAGGGTATGGTATTAATTGCCTTTAAATTTATTGATAGCCTCTGTCAGCTTTGGAGCGACATCAAATAAATCTCCAACTACACCATAGTCTGCTGCTTTGAAAAAAGGTGCTTCAGGATCTTTGTTGATAACCACAATGACTTTTGAACTACTCACCCCTGCTAAATGCTGTATCGCACCTGATATTCCCAATGCTACATATAGATTTGGTCGAACCACAATCCCGGTTTGACCAACATGTTCTGTATGAGGTCTCCATCCTACGTCGGATACAGGTCTTGAACAAGCTGTTTCAGCATCCAATGCTTTAGCCAAATCAAGTAATACGCCCCAATTCTCAGGTCCTTTCATTCCACGTCCTCCCGACACAATTCTTTCTGCTTCGGGAAGTGGTACTTTACCTTCAACTTTATCCACTCCTACGACTTTCACTCTTTCATCAACAGCCATTGAAACAGTCTCAACATTAGCTTCACTTACTACTTCTTCAGGAGAAAGTGAATTTGGAATCAAAGAGACTACCACTTTATTATTGAGTGCCTTAATATATGCAAAGGCCTTACTGGAAAACACACCTTTTTTAAACACAAATTTACCATCATCCATCTCAGGCACATCCAATACACCTGTCACCGTACTAGCATTTAGCAAAGCAGCCAACATACCCACCAAAGGCTTACCTGAAGAATTGAACGGTACAATTATTAAATCAGCGGATTTTTCTTCCGCAAAGTTTTTAACGACTTTGCTAATGCCGTTGGCATCAAAAAACTCTCCATGAGACAAGGTATACACTCTATCAGCACCATATTTACCCAATTCACCGGCATTTTCACCAGAACCCAACACCAATGCATCAACACTACCACCATGCTTTTTAGCAATTAAATAAGCGTAATATACCAATTCCAAATCGGTCTTTTTGATGTGATTTTTTCTATTATCTATATAAACTAATATTTTCATTTTATTTAATTTTAAATATTATTAAATCACCTTTGCCTCTTCGTGCAACAATCTAACTAATTCATCAATATTGTCAGCGTCAACAAGTTTTACCCCGGATTTCTCTTTTGGCAATTCATATTTTACAATTTCAATATTATCAACTGTATCTACAGGCTCTACTACCTCCAAAGGTTTTCTCTTTGCCATCATTATACCCCTCATATTAGGAATGCGTTGTTCTGCCATTCCCTTAGCTGTTGAAACTATAAAAGGTATTCCTACTTCTACTTTTTCTACACCTCCCTCAATATCTCTATTCAATTTGCCAATGGCACCATCAACTTCAAGAGAACTTGCAAGATTGACAAATGGCAAATCCATCATAGCAGCGACCATCCCTGCTACCTCACCTCCATTATAATCAATAGTCTCTTTTCCAAAGAAAACAATATCAAAATTCTTATCTTTAGCATACTCAGCTATTTGCTTTGCTACTGAAAATGCACTTGTAGGAGCAGTATTTATCCTTACTGCTTTGTCTGCCCCGATAGCTAAAGCTTTTCTTATAACGATATCATTTGCAGGTTCACCAACATTCAAAACCGTTACTGTTCCCCCAAATTTTTCTTTCAATTCAATAGCTCTTACTAATGAATAAAATTCATCGAAAGGATTCATTATAAATTGAATTCCTCCCTCATCGAACTTAGTAAAATCGTCTTTAAACGCGATTCTAGCAGTTGTGTCCGGTGTCTTACTAATACACACTAATAGATTCATATATATTATATTTTATGTTCTCTAAAAAATTTTGAGCAAATATAGCAAAATATTTTTTAAACTCAAAGTTAAATTATCAATTCTACACAATTTAGAAATTATATGAAATTATGGAAATTTGGGATATTTACTCCAATCCGGATTTCTCTTTTCTAAAAATGCATTTTTTCCCTCCTTAGCCTCTTCTAAAAGATAGTACATAAGAGTGGCATCTCCTGCAAATTCCATTATTCCCCTCTGACCATCAAGTTCTGCATTTAGTCCACGCTTAATCATTCTCAAGGCTAGAGGGCTATGGCGCATCATTTTTTTTGCCCAATCAACTGTAGTATTTTCAAGCTCTGCCAAAGACACTACTTTATTCACCATCCCCATTTCTTCAGCCTCTTTTGCTGTATATTGCTCACAAAGAAACCACACTTCTCGCGCTTTTTTCTGACCAATCAACCTAGCAAGATATGAAGAGCCAAACCCGGCATCAAAGCTACCTACTTTAGGCCCTGTTTGACCAAAACGCGCATTGTCACTTGCGATAGTAATATCACAAATCACGTGCAAAACGTGACCTCCTCCGATTGCAAAACCATTGACCATGGCTATAACAGGTTTTGGAATATGCCTGATCAATCTATGTACATCAAGTATATTGAGACGTGGAACACCATCCCCACCTACATAGCCTCCATGCCCTTTGAAATTGATATCGCCCCCAGAGCAAAAGGCTTTATCCCCTGCTCCCGTCAATACGACAATATTGATATCGGGCCTTTCCCTGCAAATTTCCAATGCATCAAGTATTTCCGACGATGTCTCAGGGCGAAATGCATTATAAACCTCAGGGCGATTTATTGTTATTTTCCCAATACCTTCAAAAAAATCAAAAAGTATATCCTCATATTCTTTTATGGTTGACCATTTTCGCATAATACTACTATTTTATTTATAAAACTCAAAAGTAACTCTTAGATTTTGATTGAAAGAATTTTTTTTTGAATTTTTCAGATTAAGTCGAATACAATGCACCTATTTCATTTTTCAAAAATCAAGCACTTTATAGACTGACACTAATGAGTACATTAAAAAACACCTCAAATAGAATCGACTTCCAATTTGAGGTATTTTTTTTATTATCCCTATATATAATATGTTAATTACATACTTTCTACTGCCTTTACAGCTGCATCATAGTTTGGTTCATCTACTATCTCAGATACCTGCTCTGTATACACAACCTTTTTATTTTCATCCAAAACAATCACTGCTCTGGAATGCAATCCTGCTAATGGGCCATCAATTATTTCAAGATTGTAATTTTTTCCAAATTCACATGTTCTGAAATCAGAAAGATTCACTACTTTTTCTATACCTTCCGTAGTGCAAAATCTCCCATGAGCAAAAGGTAAGTCATGAGAAATACACAAAACTGTGGTATTATCTAATGAAGCTGCTTTTTCATTGAATTTACGCACAGATGTTGCGCAAGTAGGAGTATCCAAACTAGGAAATATATTCAATACGATTTTTCCCTTGTAGTCACTCAAACTTTTTTCTGCCAAATCAGTTCCAACCAAGGTAAATTCAGGTGCTTTGTCGCCAACTTTTGGTAAATCACCAATTGTATTAATTTTATTTCCTTTTAATGTAATCTCTGCCATTTTTATTTATTTTAATTTAAAAAAATATTTATTTATCTTAATTAAGATTTTACCAACCTCAATAATGCTAACATAGAATTTTATTTATTGTTGAAAATTTCATGCTGATTTTTCAAGCCAAACTTTAAATTCTTCAACATTTTTTATATTTATACAATTTGATTTTAACAATTTCCCCTTTTGAGCCATTAAAACACCATATTTTAAATACTCAACCTCTGTTTTATTGTGAGCATCCGGATTGATGCTTATCCCAATTCCAAATTCTTGCGCTCGTCTTATAAGAGACCAATCAATATCAAGACGATGTGGGTTAGCATTTAGCTCTATTGCGACATTATGCTTAGCACATGCTTCAAATATCCTATTATAATCCAAGGGATATCCTTCTCTTGCCAGCAATATCCTTCCTGTCATGTGTCCCAATATTTTTGTGTATGGGTTTTTAATGGCCACTAGTAATCTTTCTGTAGCTTTGTCTTTATCCATCCTCAATACTGAATGGACAGATGCGATTACCAAATCAAATCGTACAAGGATATCCTCACGATAATCTAAGTTTCCATCAATTAATATATCACTTTCGATACCGGAAAATATAGTAAAATCAGAAATACTTTTATTTGCATTTTTTATATCATCAAGATAATAATCCATTTGGTCTATTCTAACACCATTTGCATAAAACGCCGATTTGGAATGATCTGTCACGACCATATATTCATATCCTTTATCCTTATAATAATTTGCCATTTCCAAAATGGAATTTGCCCCGTCACTCCAAATCGTATGATTATGAATAACTCCTCGTATATCTTGTACTTCAACAAAATCATTTAAGTAAAACTCCTCAGCATCTTTTTTTGTATGAATTGCATCGCGGAATACCGGAGGCACATAAGTCATATTGTTACTTATAAATAATTGTTCTTCAGAATCAACATGTTTTTCAATTAATAAATCAACGAAATATTCAGGTCCTGTTTTTTTAAATAGTACGTTGAAAAAATCGCACTCTAGGGCAAATAAAAACAGTATTTCAACCCCTTTGTATGTATGTTTATTCCCTTCCAAGTCAAAAATATTTGACAATTCCAAAAAGATCTTTTCTTTTTCAATGGTAGTTAGAATTTCTATTCTAGAGATAATAGGCATTGATCTTCTTAAATCTCCTGTAATTTCAAATTTTTCGTCAGTAAAAACTGCTCTCAATTTCTTCAACAATTCTTCTGATATTCTCTCTGCTTTATCTATAACTAAAAACCCCTTGACCGAATTTAAAAATTCGATCTGCGCTAGAATGTTTTCTTGAGTTTTTTTGCCAAATCCTTTTAATAATGTTAACCGATTCTCATTTATAGCATATTCAAGTTCCCCTAAAGATTCCACACCCAGTTCTTTCCATATCAGCCTGATTTTTTTTGGTCCAATACCTTTTATTTTCATCATTTCCACAATTCCCTTTGGTGTTATATCTAAGATATCATTCAAATCTTCAAAAGTATTCTTTTCCTTTAACTCTACTATTCTAGCAGCAATTGACTTCCCTATTCCGGGTATTGCCATCAGTTCAGGCACATTCATGTCAATCAAATCATCAGATATCTGCCTTATAGTGTTGTACGAATTTTGATAAGATCTCACTTTAAAACTATTTGCTTCGTGAAGTATTAACAATTTTGAATAAAAATCAAATACTTTAGCTATTTCCTTATTTGTCATGTTAAGTTCTTTTTATTATTATAAACGATACATTGTATCAACAAGAAAACAATAGATTGTTGAAATTGATTTAGAATAACAAAAAAAAAAAATAAAAATGATTTACATTATGACATATAACAAAATAATAATATATTTGTAAATCTTTTAACATTTAGTATTTGCACGAAAACACCTCAAATTTGAAATTGATTCTTTTTGCGATATTTTCATCTTTTTACAAGCAATTGATACAAAGGCATCTAATTATTATAAAAAAATAAAAATCTCTACAAGAATCATCATAATTTCAAAAACTACCTGTTTTCGTGCAGACATTATTTAAAATATTATTCACAATGAAAAAGCTAACATATTTATTCTTTTTGCTCCTATTTGCTGCGTGTAACAATAACAATGCAGACAATAATTCGAATGCTCCCGCTAACGTAAATGGTGACGAATACATATTTGAAAATATGCAAGGTACAGACATACAGAGAGTCAAAAAACTAGATGCAAAAAACAATGTAATTGAAGAAGGATTTGTTAAAGACGGTCTCAAAACCGGAGAATGGGTGACATATCTAAAAGAAAAGAATTATGTTTCGACAATAACACCTTACCTCAAAGGGAAGCTAAACGGAACATATTTTGAATTTGATAAAAGAGGATATCTAGTATCGCAGGCGGGTTTTATAAACGACGAGCTTAACGGTAGAGTGATAAAATACCAATATGGTAAACCTACAGAAATAAGTGACTTCAAAAACGGAAAACTAGATGGAGCCAAGAGAGTTTATGCTAGAAATGGTAATATTCAGGAAGAAATACAATATAAAAACGGAGTGATAAACGGATTCATGAGGTACTACAATGACAAAGGAGAATTGATAATGGAATACGAATACAAAAACGGCAAAAAAATTGGAGGAGGAGAAATTAACAGGAAGGTCGACAACACTCCTAGATAGTGAAGTCACTAAAATAGAGAATATCACTTTGTTGATATTATACTTTCCGTAAGCAATTCGTAGACCTTTTTTGCAGTATAATCAATATCTAAGTAATCTAAATGGGCTTTTATAGTGTTGAGATCATTTCTAATCGCAGGGCCTGTTTGCACTTTGTTGGGATCTTGACCATCAAGTATTTTCATTGCAGTCTCCTTAATCAATGGCTTTAGCAAATCAAAATCTAAATTTTCTCTGTCCACAATATTTTCAGATATTCTATACATGTAATTAGTGAAATTATTTGCAAATACCGCTGCTACATGTAGAACTTTTCTCTTTTCATCATCTAAAATATTTACATTATCCGAAATCTTACGCGCCAAATCATATAACTTTTTTTTAGCTCCACTATCATTAGCGGTAATCAGGAAAGGCACTTCTTTCATATTTACTGCTCTTGATTTCTTAAATGTCTGAAGAGGATAAAAGCTTCCAAAACTTGTAAAATAATCACTAAATATACCGGAAGTCAACATTCCTGAAGTATGAGCTACAAGCACATTCTTACCAACATTTAGATATAATTTGCTGGCAAGAGATTCGATTGCTCTATCACTTACAGAAAAAAGATACAAATCACTATCATGGCGTATATCTTCAATAACATCAACATATTTCGCACTTACCATATCAGCCAACAACTTTGCATGTCCAAGATTTCTACTATAAATTGAAGCAACATCAATCCCAGTACTATATAGTGCAATTGCCATATGAGTAGCAACATTCCCTGAACCGATTATTGAAACACTTTTAATACTTGACATAATAAACAATTTATTAAAAAAAAGCAATGAAGTGAAATGCACTTCAATAACATTATTATAAAAATACAAAATTATATTATCTTTGCAACTTTTTAAATGTTATCTATCAAAAAAAACTTATTTAGTTCTATCTATAAAGTGCTTATTTTTTTTAACAAAGATTTTTGATGAGATATTTATTTGCAATGATTTGATGCAATTGAATCTATTATTTATAAAAAAATAAAATCATTACAAAAAAAACCAATTTTAAATTAGCAATTTTCTTAATACCAAAGAAATATATTTTATGATTTACGACAACATACTACAAACTATCGGCGATACACCGCTAGTAAAAATTAACAAAATCAATCCAAATTCACAATCCAACATTTATGCTAAGATAGAAGGGACAAACCCCTCCGGCAGTATTAAAGATAGAATTGCATTAAAAATGATAGAACAAGCAGAAGCAGAAGGTGTATTAGATAAAACAAAAACAATTATTGAACCGACATCAGGCAATACAGGCATTGGAATAGCAATGATAGGAGCAGTCAAAGGGTATAATGTCGAGATTGTAATGAGTAGTGCTGTTTCAATAGAAAGAAGGAAATTAATCGAAGGATTTGGAGGAAAAGTAATACTTACAGATGCCGACAAGGGAACAGATGGAGCCATAGAAAAAACTAAAGAAATAGTAAAGGACAACCCTTCAAAGTATTTTTTCCCCGACCAATTCTCTAATAAATATAATAAACTTGCTCATTACAAAACTACCGGTGAGGAAATATGGAAACAAACCAATGGAAAAGTTGATTTCTTCGTTTCTGCTCTTGGCACGTCAGGTACAATGATGGGGATAGCAAAAGTATTAAAAGAATATAACCCCAGAGTACAGATCGTAAGTGCTCATCCCGTAAAGGGGCATTATATCCAAGGTATAAAAAACATGGAAGAAGCCATAGTACCTGCCTTGTATAAACCTGAAATAATAGATATTACAATTATGGTAGATACTGAAAATGCTTTGATTACAGCAAGAAAAATAATGAGAAAAGAAGGTATCCCTGTAGGCATGAGTAGTGGTGCAGCTATGTATGCTGCAATCGAAATAGCAAAATCTCATAATAATGTAAATATAGTCGTTATCATGCCGGATAGAGTCGACAAGTATTTGAGTACTTCACTATTTGAATAAACAATTACAATTGTTTCAAGGTTAAATAAGCATGTCAGAAGAACTTTTTTTAAGAGTTGTCAATCATTATGGATCGAAAGGTACACCTTTTCTTTTTTTAATTGACTTTGAAATGGAACATTTTATAGCCACTAAACTAAAAGACACTTCGAAAACAGGAATATTTTATGATATAAAAGGCAATACAAATTTCAACTATACAGCTATTGAAAAAGATATAAGCATTAAAAATTTACAACCGATAAGTAAGACAAAATACAGGCAAGCTTTTGAGATAGTTCACAACAATATACTTCTTGGAAATTCGTATTTATTGAATTTAACATTCCCCACAGAAATTGATTTGAGCTGTTCCTTAAAATCAGTTTTTAATTCGAGTAAAGCACCTTACAAATTATTGTATAAAAACCAATTTACCTTATTTTCACCTGAGTGTTTTATTAGGATTGTCGGCAGAGAAATATTTTCATACCCTATGAAAGGAACCATAGATGCGAATCTCCCAAATGCTCAAGATATATTATTGGATAGTGAAAAGGAATTAAATGAACATAACACAATAGTAGACCTGATTAGAAATGACCTTTCGATAGTAGCGAAAAAAGTTGAAGTAACAAAATTTCGGTTTATTGATAAAATCATAGCCCAGAATCACCAGTTATATCAAGCAAGCTCTGAAATTAAGGGGCTTTTGCCGGAAAATTGGAAAAAAAACATAGGAAATATCCTTTTGAATCTATTACCGGCTGGTTCAATAAGTGGTGCACCTAAGAAAAAAACAATAGAAATTATACAAAATGCAGAAAAGCAAAAACGTGGCTTCTATACGGGCATATTCGGTATTTTTGATGGCAAAGAACTTGATAGTGCAGTAAATATAAGATTTATAGAAAACAAAAACGGAAAGACCATTTACAGAAGCGGAGGCGGGATAACAGCACAAAGTAATCTTGATAGCGAATATAATGAATTAATACAAAAAGTATATGTACCGGTTAATTGAGACGATAAAAATATCAAATGGCATAGCTCAAAATTTGGTATGGCATCAAAAAAGAATGGATAAATCATTCCAATACCTTTACAATAAGACCAATCCCTTTTATCTTAAAGACATAATTAAACCACCTACATCTTTTGTAAAAGATAAGGTCAAACTTAGATTTTTATATAATGAAACCTCTTACGATATGGAATATTCAATATATAAGAAAAAGACGATAAAAACACTTAAATTGGTCTTTGATGATAATATCGAATACCATTTAAAATACATTGACAGATCCATGCTAAATAGATTAACACACAATAGAGGACAATATGACGATATACTTATTGTAAAAAATGGACTTATTTCTGATTCTTCATACACAAACATTGTATTCTTTGATGGAAAAAACTGGGTAACACCTGCTTCCCCCTTGCTTTTTGGGACAGCTAGGGAGAAATTAATCTATGAGAAAGCCATCATACCGCGTATTATTAAACCCCATCATCTAAAACAATTCAAATATTTTAGATTAATCAACGCAATGTTGAAATTTGAGGAACAAGACAAAATCGAAATTACAAATATTATTTTATAGAATCTAATGCCTAACCTCGTCTATTTCATCCGGATTGTGCTTATATTTGAAAAGTAAAGCAAAAGCAATAGTAATCACCAATGCATATCCTGCAAAAATAAACCATATGGTAGGCCAATCTCTTGCCTTATCAATAGTAAAATGGTCAACGATAAAACCACTTGCATAAGCCCCTAGAATAGCTCCAATACCATTGGTCATCAACATAAACAACCCTTGAGCACTAGACCTCATCGAGGGCTTTGTCTCTTTTTCTACAAATAATGAACCTGATATATTAAAAAAGTCAAAAGCCATACCGTAGATAATCATAGATAGGACTAAAAACACTAATCCTCCTCCCGGATTTCCAATACCGAAAAAAGCAAATCTCAACACCCATGCAAGCATACTCATGAGCATAACTTTTTTGATACCAAATTTCTTTAAAAAGAATGGAATTGTCAAAATAAATACCGTTTCTGAAATCTGTGACAATGTAAGTATGATAACAGAGTGCTCAACAGCAAAATACCCTTTGTAAGCTTCAGAAAAATCCTCCAAAAAAGGAACACCCCATATATTTGTAATCTGTAATGCAGCACCAAGTAACACCGAGAATATAAAGAAAACAGCCATTTTCCTGTCCTTAAACAAAGAGAAAGCATCAAGACCAAGTCTTTGCGAAATTGATTTTTTTTCTGTTGCTCCCGAAGGAGGTACTGCGGGCAATGTAAAAGCATAAATCCCCAATGCTAACGAAGCTACTGCCGAAACTAAAAACTGTTCCTTACCTACTTTCCATCCAAACAAATCAACTAACCAAGCAGCAAGGATAAAACCTATCGTACCCCACACTCTTATAGGAGGAAAAACTTTAATGATATCA
>Ga0256833_1000132_pt1 | contig 58555 bp, 48 predicted proteins | sample 356284metaG_FD_190535 | JGI IMG/M metagenome (GOLD analysis project Ga0256833, IMG submission 190535) | Hydrothermal vent microbial communities from Mid Atlantic Ridge, Atlantic Ocean - 356-284 | ecosystem: Environmental > Aquatic > Marine > Hydrothermal vents | place: Atlantic Ocean: Mid... | reverse complement strand
TGAACTCCCCGGCCTCCTTCCTGAATTCCTAATCGTACTGACGTATTTGTCAACCGGAATCATCCCTGGCCTTGGCAGAAAATCAGGGCCAGGGCCAGGTGCCAGGTGTCAGGTGCCAGGTGCCAGGTGTCAGGTGCCAGGTGCCAGGTGTCAGGTGCCAGGTGTCAGGTGTCAGGTGTCAGGGGGCAGGGGGCAGGTGTCAGGGGGCAGGTGTCTGGTGCCAGGTGTCAGGTGGCAGTGGGCAGGAGGTGTTGTTTTTTTGAAGTATGTATTTGACCTGGCCGCGGACCGCACCATACAATGCAGTATGGTTGATAGTGATAATCGGCACTTTTTCAACAGCACGTCCGGCAAGATGCGCCTTGAGAGGAGGCAGAGGGGAGTTTCATGGAAGCAGTGGCAGACAGAAGAAACGGATTGATCAACAGGGTATTGCATTTTGACGAGTTGAGTGTCCGGAAGAAGATCCGGGTATTGAATCTCTTCTTTCTGGTCATCATCACCGCCATGGTGGCCTATACCTCGCTCACCCTCTTTCAGCAGAAGAGCGACGGCCTGGTGATCAATATCGCCGGCCGGCAGCGGATGCTGACCCAGAAGTTCACCAAGGAATTTTTTCTCTCCCTGTCCCTGGCCGGGGACGAGGCTGCCGGGATGGACCGGCAACAGATGCAGAAGACCCGGCGCCTCTTTGAAGTCTCCCTCGCCGCCCTGGCGGACGGTGGCGAGACGTTCATGGATCTCGGCATGACCAGGCCGGTACAGCTCTCCGGCACCGCGGATGACGAGGTGCGGGCGCAGCTCGCCACGGTGAAGAAGCTCTGGCAGCAGTTGCTGCAGCGGATCGGTCAGGTGCAGCCGGGGGGCATCGACCCCAAGCAGCTCGTCGATATCAATACCCTGAGCACCAAGGTGCTGGCCAGCATGAACAAGGCCGTGGGCATGCTGGCGGATCGCTCGGACAGCAAGGTGCAGTTTCTGCTCGTCTCCCTTGTGCTCCTCTGGCTGGTTGCCATCGTGGCGGCCATGAAGATATCGGCTCTCCTGGTTGAACGGATCACCAGCCCGCTCACCCGGATGGTGGCCGCCACCAAGCGCATCACCGAGGGCGATCTCCGTTCGTACCAGACCGCTCCCCCGCCTGCCGACGAGATCGGGTTTGTGGCCCGGCAGATCGACGTGATGCGCCGTTCCCTGAGTGATATCATCCACACGGTGCAGCAGAATGGCCAGCAGATGACCCATTCCTCCTACCAGATCGCGAGGATTTCCGGTGAGATATCCGACACCAGCGCCCGCGAGCAGCGGAGTTCGGAGCAGGTCCTGAGTGCCATCAGCGATCTGCTGGAGATCTCGGATGCGGTCAGCGCCCGCATGGAGACGGCCAGGGAGACCGTGTCCCAGACCAGGGCCCAGACCGAGGAGGGGATCACCGCTGTCCACCAGAACATCGGGGAGCTCACCGAGACCGTGGACAGTGTCAACGAGACGGCCCGGCAGATGGGCGCCCTGGAAAAGGCCACCGGCCAGATCCACAACATCATCGAATCGATCCAGAACATCGCCGACCAGACCAACCTGCTCGCCCTCAACGCCACCATCGAGGCGGCCCGGGCCGGCGAGGCCGGCAAGGGGTTCGCCGTTGTGGCCAACGAGATCAAGGAGCTGGCCAAACAGACCGCGGAATCGACCACCGAGATCACCAGCCTCATCAACCGGCTCACCGAGCGGGTGGCGGATTCCGTGAGCTCCATGCAGCAGGTCGTGGACAAGGTGCACCATTCACGGCAGGAATCGGAGAAGACCGTGTCCGCCTTCGAGACCATGACCCGGGGGATCAACCAGACCATGGAGAGTACCGAGGAGATCGCCCAGTTCAACGAGCAGCAGACCGGGCAGCTCAACCAGCTTTACGAACGGATCAACGACCTGTTCGAGGTACTGGGCCAGAGCACCAAGAAGTCCGACGCCACGGCCCTGGTCGCCGATGATCTCCACTTCATCGCCGAGGAACTGGACCGGATGCTGGGCAGGTTCGAGACCGATCCCGCGGCCACGACCATCAAAAAGAAAGAGGGTGAGAAGCGGGAGTTCCCGCGGATCCAGAATAACATCCGCCTCCAGCTTCATCAGGACCACCAGGTTGTGGAGGGGATCACCCGCGATCTCAGCCTGGGCGGGTTCCGCATCAAGTGCCGCGAGAAACTGGACTGGCGCAGGGACAAGCCCATGGAGATCACGATTTTTCTCCCCACCGCGGGCGGTTCCGCCAAGGAGGAGACCGTCACCGTGACAGCCAGGATCCTGCACGAGCAGAAGGAGGACGGATTCTACCTCTACGGCGCCAAATGCAACTGCCAGGATCCGGACATTCGCGAGAAACTGATCCAGGTCTTCTCCTATTTCCAGAAACCGTTCGAGTTCGAATCCTGACCATTTCCTCTCCGGTCACGATCAGGGGAACGCGGCCTGTACGGATGGGAAGACGTGCCCTCCGCACAGGCCGTTTTTATGCTGGTACCGGGCAGGCGGCCGTATGCCTGCTCCCTGAAATCGGCGGCCGCCGACATGGGTCCGGGATACGGGAACCCGACGGACAGATGTCGTCTGAGCAGCGTTCCGGAACACTGATGAACATGGCGGCATCAGAGGGCTTTCCCCATGTCCAGGTAGGGCAGCAGAAAGGGTTTGTGCCTGCGGATCTCTTCCATGCCGAGACCGTGGATCTCGTAGGGAAAAACCAGCCAGTCATCGGTGCTGTGCAGGCAGAAGTCTGGCCTGAGCCGTGTTCTGCGCATCGCCGGACGCTGCCACAGGGTGGCGATTCTCACCCGGTCGGGCATGTTGCGTTTCAGGTGGCGGCGCAGCTTGTTGAGTACCGCCTCGATGCTTCGGCCGGTACTGAACACGTCATCCACCAGCAGCAGGGAGTCGTGGGCATTGAGGTTTTCCAGCAGGTACTGGGTACCGTGGACCCGGATCTCGGCATGGGGCGAGGCCACCGTGTCATGGTAGTAGGGCTGGCCGCGGTAGGAGGTGCGCAGGGAGATGTGGTTGGTGGGAATACCCAGGGTCTGCAGGCATTCCTGCACATAGATGCCCACGGAACTGCCGCCACGCCACAGGCCGACAATGAAGGTCGGCCGGAAGCCGGACTCAAAGATCCGTACGCCGAGCCGGAAGGAGTCCAGGATCAGGGTTTCCTCGTCAAGAAAGATCTTTTTCATGGTGTCTGCAGAGAGCCTGTGCGGGCTGTCTCTTTTGCTGCCGGTATGGTATATGGAATGGAATTTCGTTGCCCGGTTATCCGGACATCAGAAGACAGAGGACAGGGGACGGAAGACAGAACAACATGCTGCCTGCGGCAGTGTGCTTGTGGTATGTCCATGATTTTCATTGTTTGTTGCGCCCCATGGGGCATGGGTTTATCCGAAAATCGTAACAGTTCACCGCAATCGGCAACTACCTGAACATAGCGATACTTTTATCCGCAGTGACCGGGATGGCGAAAGTTCCATCACTGGTTGCGGATAGGAGCAGACAGCCTGGTCCGGCCGTGCCGGTTTTTTTCAGGAGACAACATGGCCAAGATCTATCTCACTGCCCAGGGACTGCTGGAAGATTCCTTCAGATTGGCCCACCAGGTACTGACCAGCGGCTTCCGGCCCACCTTCATCATCGCCGTCTGGCGGGGTGGTGCGCCCGTCGGCATCGCGGTACAGGAGTTCCTTGCCTTTCACGGTGTCCATGCCGACCACATTGCCATCCGCACCTCGTCCTACACGGGCATCGATAATCAGAGCCGGGAGATCCGGGTGTTCGGCCTCAACTACCTGGTCAAGAACATGCAGCATACCGACCGCCTGCTCATCGTGGATGATGTCTTTGACACCGGCCGTTCCATGGAGGCCATCATCCGGGAGCTGGAGCGCCGCATGCGCCTGAACATGCCCGAAGACGTACGTATCGCCGTGCCCTATTACAAGCCCGGCCGCAACCTCATCGGCCGGGCCCCGGAGTATTATGTGCACGAGACCGAAGACTGGATCAAGTTCCCCCATTCCCTCGAGGGATTGTCCATAGACGAGATTCGGGAAAAGCGGCCGGCCATCTATGAGATCCTGCGCAACCATCTGCCCGCACAGTCGGATGGGGGCCGTACGGATCAGGACAGCGTACAACCGTAATTCCCCTGAACGGTTCCACTGATCCAGCAGTCAGGTCTCCTGCCCGCCAGTCCGGCCGCAGCCGACACCACCTGCCTGGCCCTGTCCCTGCCACCGTTCACGTCGATCTTGTTGAGCAGGACGCAGGTGCGGGCGGTTTCTGGACACCCCTTGAGCAACCCCTGGGGATGCAGGACCAGGCGGGCCACGGTTTCTGGGGTGATCATCTCGCCCATGGCCATGCCGGTGCGGGCGGCGACCAGTTCCGGCCGGAACACCCTGTCCGGACCGAGCCTCTCTCCGATGCAGTCCATTCCCGCCACAATGATGCAGTATTCCGCCCATGCCGGGATAACCGGCTCGTGCCCGGCCGGTGCCTTCAGGGAACGGCCGCGGGCCCCGTCCGCCTCGACAAGGAGGTGATCGGCCCCGCTGTTGCGGACGATTTCTGCCAGCTCGTCAGGATCGATGCCTGCCAGCTTGCTGTCCGGCAGCAGCCGCCGGGCCAGGGTGACCAGGCCCCGGCTGGCCAGTGCCCGGGCCAGGTGATCGGCCGCGCCCGCGGCATCGGTCAGGCAGAGCTGCCCGCCCTGGCCGGCCTGTGGCCTGCGGATGCGGGTCGTGGTGGAGATGATGACCCGTTTTCCCCCCTGCCGCAGATACCGGGCCAGCAGGAACATGAGCGAGGTCTTGCCCCCGGCGCCAGTGATGGCGACGGATCGCGCGCCGGGCCGCAGGAGGATCCGGTCAAGCCGGGCCATGGCTACAGGACGCCGGCCCGGGCAGCCACCAGTTCGGCAACAATGGCGAGGGCGATCTCCCGCGGGGTTTCGGAGCCGATGGAGAGGCCCACCGGACAGTGGACCCGGGCGAGGTCCGCGTCGCTAACCCCCTGCCTGCGCAGGTTGGCATAGAGCAGGTCACGTTTTTTCCGGCTGCCGATCATGCCGATATAGCGGGCCGGTCGCTGCAGGGCCTGGCCCAGCACCTCCCGGTCATGGCTGTGGCTGCGGGTGAGGATGAGCAGGTAGAGCTCTCCGCGCACATGGATATCCCTGAAGACATTGCTGAAATCCACCAGGTGAATTTCCCGGGCCATGGAGAAACGGGCCGGATCGGCACATTCCCGGCGGTCATCGCAGACAATGACCTCGAAACCGGCATAATCGGCAAGAAAAGCCACCTCCATGGCCACGTGGCCGCCACCGAACAGGATCACTGTTCCGGTTCCGGGCAGCGGATCAAGCACCAGGGTCTGCCGGCCATGCCTGATGAGCCGGGTGGCCCGGCAGCGGAACACGGCTGCCGGATCCAGCCCTTCGATGACGGGAGGTTCCCGGTCCAGATCGAAAAACCGACGGACTGGCCGCTCCGGCACGCTGATATCGATCAACCACAGGCCGCGACCGCCCGCCTGAGCGCAGTCCACAGCCTGCCGGAACATGACGCTCATGGCCGGAGTGACCCGTTCGATGAGGATGAGCTGCACACCACCGCAGACCATGTCCGAGTCGTCACTGCCCCGCAGGTCAAACTCCCTGAGAACCGGATCTGCCCCCCTGGCAATGTCTTGCGCCAGCCCGGCGGCCATATGTTCCATTCGGCCGCCGCCAATGGTGCCGTGCAGGATGGCGTCCGGCCCGACGATCATCTTGGAGCCTGGCAGCCGGGGCGCGGATCCCTGTTTGTCGATGATGGTCACCAGGGCAAGGGTATGCCCCTGTTCCAGAAGGCGAAGGAGATGCTGTTCGATCATGGCAGAGTGATTTCCGGAGGTCTCATTTCTTTTTTTCCGCCCCGGCAGGGAGACGGGCGGCCATGGGACCGTATCTCCAGGGCCGCGTCACTGCCTAGGCCAGCTCCCGCAGGAGGCCGGTTTCCCGGTTGAAGTCCCCGATCAGTTCGTCGATCTTTTCCATACAGCCGGGGATGGAGTCCCAGTAGTCCCGGTCATACCACTGGGCCTGGATCTCTTCAAAGCTCTTGCCCTGCTGTTCCACCCAGGTGAAATATTTGAGGTTGTGGATGCGCTTTCTGTCCGGATACCTGAGTTCCAGCATGTTGTCGCACCGTTCGCCGAGCAGGTAGCGTTGATGGGCCACGGCCGCATCCCGGGCTGAAAATTCGCCCTCCTCCCGGGCCAGTTCTTCCAGGCGGCTCCGGTACATCTCCATGGAATCGGTGGCCACGGTGATGAGAACGTCGTTTTCATCCATCTCGTAGTACTTTGCCGTCTTGATGGCGGCCAGTACATTGGCCACACTGGAGATGCCGAGCAGGTCCAGACGACCGGCCAGGTCCGGATCCACTCCCTGGCCGCTGAGGTATTCCAGGCCGGCCGGTTCGTTGAAGAGCCGGATCAGGGCCATGGGCGCATGGTCGTCGATGGCGGTGACCACATCGGTGTTGCGGACGTTGTGGATCCAGGGCACATGCTTGTCGCCGATACCCTCGATGCGGTGGGCGCCGAAACCGTTATTGAGGAGGGTGGGGCACTGGAGGGCCTCACTGGCCACGATCTTTGCCGCGGGAAAACGGGTCTTCAGGAAATCGCCGCAGGCGATGGTGCCGCCGGAGCCGGTGTTGGAGACCATGGCGGCAAGCCGGTCCTCGGGTCCCATGATCTCTTCAAGCACCTCCAGCATGGCATGGCCGGTGACCTGGTAATGCCAGAGGTAGTTGCCGAACTCCTCGAACTGGTTGAAGATGCACAGGGCCTGACCCGAGTTGGAAAGTTCCCTGCACTTGTCAAAGATCTCCTTGACATTGGATTCAGATCCCGGCGTCCTGATGATTTCACCCGCCACCTTTGCCAGCCAGTCGAATCGCTCCCGGCTCATGCCCTCGGGCAGGATGGCGATGGATTCGCAGGCCAGCAGGTTGGCATCATAGGCGCCGCCCCGGCAGTAGTTGCCGGTGGAGGGCCAGACCGTTTTCTCGCGCGTGGGGTCGAACTGGCCGGTGACCAGACGCGGCACCAGGCAACCAAAGGCGGCCCCGACCTTGTGGGCGCCGGTGGGGAACCACTTGCCCGGCAGGATGACGATTCTGGCCGGGATGCCGGTCAGCTCCCGGGGCAGCACCAGGGAGTTGACCCTGCCGAAACCGCCGCCCCTGGACACGGGCTCATTGTGCCAGGTGATGCGGAACAGGTTGAGGGGGTTCAGGTCCCAGAGGCCGATATCGGCCAGCCGGGCCTTGACGGCACGGGGAATCAGGTCGGGATTGATCATCTGCCGGAAGGTGGGGATAATGATCTTCTGCTCCCGGGCGCGCTGGATGGCGTTGCGCAGCTTGGTCCTGTCATGGATTTTCAGGTCGATTCGTGGTTGCATGGGTGGTCCTGTGGTTGTCTGCATCGGGTCAGGATGCGGAAAAGATCTGGCGGACAATGTCCATGTCGGCATTGATGTGGAAGGGACGCACCCCGGCCGTCTGCACCGCCTGCATGGTGGCGTCGATGTCTTTCAGGCCGCTGCCGGTGTTGACAACGACAATGCGCTCGTCCCGCGCTATCAGTCCATCGTCTGCGGCCCGCTCCAGCCCGGCCCAGGCGGCGGCCCCGGCCGGTTCACCGAAAACACCGGTACATTTGGCCATCCGGGGGATGGCCGCCAGGATCTCGTCGTCATCGACCCGGATAAAGGCGCCACCCGATTCCCTCACCGCAGCCATGGCCTTGAGCCGGTCCCTGGGCAGGCCGGCGCTGATGGAGTCGGCAATGGTGGTGGTGCCGACCGGTCCTTTGCCGAGCACGTCCTCGTTGTCCCGCCAGGCCTGGTAGAGGAAGGCCGAACCGTGTGCCTGCACACCGAGCAGGCGCGGCATCCGGTCGATCCAGCCCAGGGCAAGCAGATCCCTGAAGCCCTTGTGCAGGCCGCCGATGATGCAGCCGTCGCCCACGGAGACGACCACCGCATCGGGCGCCTGCCAGCCGAGCTGCTCGCAGATCTCGAAGGCAGCGGTCTTCTTGCCCTCGCTCATGTAGGGGTTGTAGCCGGTGTTGCGATTGTACCAGCCATAGGCCTTTGCCGCCTCCAGGCAGAGTTCAAAGGCCGCGTCATAACTGCCTCGAACCAGGACGACCGTGGCGTTATAGACCAGGAGCTGGGCAATCTTGGCCCGGGGAGCCGAGTCGGGCACAAAGATGACGTTTTTCCGGCCCACGCTTGCGCAGATACCGGCAAGGGCCGCAGCCGCGTTGCCGGTGGAGGCGGTGGTGATCACTTCGGCCCCCTGTGCGGCAGCCCTGACCACGGCAATGGCGCTGGCCCGGTCCTTGAAGCTGGCGGTGGGCATGCGGCTGTCATCCTTGATCCACAGGTGGGCAAGGCCCAGGTCGGCGGCCGGGCCAGGTGCCGGGTAGAGCGGTGTCCAGCCGATGGCCAGTGGCGGCACAGGGGCCTCCGGTTCCACCGGCAGCAGGGGCCTGTAGCGCCAGATGGAGAGATCCCGGTTGTCGGCAAGGGACTGTGTGCTGATCCGGCTGCCGATCAGGTCATAGTCATAGCCGACGTCCAGGATGCCCTCGTTGCCATGCTCCGGGCAGACGTATTCCACCTCGTCCGGCCCGTGAGTTGCGCCGCAGATCAGGCAGGTAAGCCCGGTTATATGGTCCATTCCCCCTCCACGGGTTGAGCCCTGGATGCGTTGCCCGTCCGCCTACCTGGGAATACTGCCCAGCACGCCGTCCACGTAGTAGTTCATCTGCAGCAGTTCCCTGTCGCTCATGGTCTTGCCATCGGCAACCACCACCTTGCCGGCCTGGTCCCTGATGGGGCCGTGGAAGGGATGAAAGGAGCCGTCGGCAATACTCTTTGTGGTCTTCTCCACCAGGGCGACCACCTCTTCGGGGACCACCGGGCTGATGGGGGCGAGCCTGATGGAACCCTCCCTGATGCCGCTCCAGACCGCCTTTGGCTTCCAGGTATGGTTGAGCACGGCCCTGGCGGTGTCGGTGTAGAACTTGCCATAGAGATGCATGACCGCGGTGAGCTGGGCCCTGGGACCGTATTTGGACATATCCGAGTGGTAGGCAATGGCATACACGCCCTTTTCCTCGGCCGTGAGCACCGGCGCGGTGGAGTCGGTGTGATGGGTGATGACATCGGCGCCCTGGCTGATCAGGGTTTCAGCGGCCTCCCGCTCCTTGCCAGGATCAAACCAGGAGTTGACCCAGATCACCTTGACCCGGGCCTCGGGGTTGACCGACCTCGCCCCCAGGGTAAAGGCGTTGATGCCGCGGATCACCTCGGGGATGGGAAAGGCGGCGACATAGCCCAGCTGGTTTGTTCTGCTCATCCTGCCGGCAATGATGCCGGAGAGATAACGGCCCTCGTAGAAGCGGCACATGTAGGTGCCCACGTTCTTGGCCAGCTTGTAGCCGGTGGCGTGCTCGAAATACTTTCCGGGAAACATCTTCGCCACCTTGAGGGTGGGGTTCATGTATCCGAACGATGTGGTGAAGATCAGGTCATAGCCGCTCTTGGCCAGATCGCGGATCACCCGTTCCGCCTCCGGTCCTTCCGGCACCTTTTCCACATATCTGGTTTCGACCCTGCCGGCCAGGTTCTTTTCCATCTCCCTGCGGCCCAGATCGTGCTGAAAGGTCCAGCCGGCATCACCGATGGGGCTGACATAGACAAAGCCCACCTTGAGTCTGTCGGCGGCAGAGGCGGTCCCTGCCACCATGACCAGGCAGGCCAGGGCGCAGAGGGCGGTGAACAGGTGCGTGACGTGGCGTTTCATGGTTCCTCCTTCTAAGATTGGGGATGATAGGGTATGCCCAGCGAGGCCGGCGAATGGAGCCGGATGGTCTGCCGGTTTCTGGAAATCAGGACCAGGACGGCAATGGTGGCCAGGTAGGGCAGCATGGAGAGGAGCTGCGAGGGGATATCGATGCCAAACCCCTGGATATGAAACTGGAGAATGGTGATGCCGCCGAAGAGATAGGCGCCCAGCATCACCCTGGACGGCCGCCAGGTGGCAAAGACCACCAGGGCCAGTGATACCCAGCCCCGGCCCGCGGTCATGCCCTCCACCCACATGGGGGTATAGGCCACCGACAGGTAGACCCCGGCCAGACCGGCCATGGCGCCGCCAAAGAGCACGGCGAGGTACCTGATACCGATGACGTTGTAGCCAAGGGCGTGGGCCGATTCCGGGGCCTCGCCGAGGCCGCGCAGGATCAGCCCGGCACGGGTCCGGTACAGGAACCCGGAGATGGCGGCATACAGCAGGATCGAGCCGTAAATCAGGATATCATGGGAGAAAAGGAGCGGCCCGAGCACCGGGATGTCGCTGAGCCAGGGGATGGGCAGGGCCGGCACTCCGGGCAGGGCGATACTGGTGTAGGTCAGGCCGAGAAAGGCGGAAAGCCCGACCCCGAAGATGGTCAGGGCCAGGCCGCTTGCCACCTGGTTGGCCATGAGGGTCAGGGTCAGCACGCCGAAGATCAGGGCCATGGCCATGCCCGCGCCCATGCCGGCCAGCACCGCCACCAGCAGGCTGCCGGTCTTGGCCATGCCGATGAAACCGCAGATGGCCCCCACCAGCATCATGCCCTCCACGCCCAGGTTGAGAACGCCTGATTTTTCAGTGACCAGTTCGCCGAGAGCGGCGTAGACAAACGGGGTGCCGGCGCCGATGGCCGCCACCAGGATCTCGAGCAGGAGATGGCCGTTCATTGCCTGCCTCCCGTTGCCCTGCGACCGGGGACGAGTCGGTAATTGATGAGAAAATCCGCAGCCAGCAGGTAGAAAAGCAGGAGTCCCTGGAAGATGCCGGTGACTGCGGCGGGCAGATCCAGGTTCATCTGGCCGGACTCGCCGCCCAGGTACAGAAGGGCCATGAGCAGGCTGGCCAGGACAATGCCGCCGGGGTGCAGCCGGCCGACAAAGGCGACAATGATGGCCGCGTAGCCGTAGCCCGGCGAGACAGAGTCGATGAGCTGGCCGATGGGACCGGCGACCTCCAGCACTCCGGCGATACCGGCGGCCAGCCCGCCGGCCAGCATGCCGGTCCAGATCAGCCGGCTGCGGTCAAAACCGGCATAGTCGGCAGCCCGGCCGGCCAGTCCGGCCACCCGGATCTGGTAGCCGAGAAAGCTCTTTTCCAGCAGAATCCACCCTGCCAGCACACCGGCCAGGCTGACCAGCACGCCGGCATGCAGTCTGGTGCCCTCAACCAGGACCGGCAGGGTGGCGGCCTCGCCAAAGAGAATGGACTGGGGGAATCCGTAGCCCTCCGGGTCACGGAGCGGGCCGTGCACCAGCAGGGCGAGCAGGAGGATGGCCACGTAGTTGAGCATGAGCGAGACAAGGATCTCGTTGGCGTGGAAACGGGTCCTGAGCAGGGCAGGGATGGCGGCCCAGAGCATACCACCCAGGCCGCCGCAGAGGATCATCAGCGGCAGGAGCCAGCCGGCCTGCACCTGCGCCAGCCAGATGGCCACTGTCCCCCCGCAGATCGCGCCCACGGTCAGCTGACCCTCGGCACCGATATTCCAGATCGAGGCCCGGAAGCCCACGGCCAGGCCGGTACCGATGAGCATCAGTGGCGACGCCTTGATAAGGAGCTCGCCAATGCCGTAGAGGTCGTTGACCGGTTCCACGAAAAAGGCGTGGAAGGCGCGGCCCGGGTCCTTGCCGAGCAGGGTGAAGATGACGAGCCCGCTCACCAGCATGAGCAGGGCCGCGATCAGCGGCGACAGATAGCGCATGGTCTTCGACGGCCCGGGCCTGGCCTCGATCCTAAGCATGGCCGGCCTCCTGCGGCACTGCCGGCCGGTCCGGGAACATGCCGCCCATCCACAGGCCGATTTCCTCGCGGTCGGTTGCAGCCACCGGGACCGGTGGGGTCAGCCGGCCGCCGGCGATGACCACCAGCCGGTCGCAGATCTCGAAAAGCTCGTCCAGTTCCTCGGAGATGACCAGCACGGCCGTGCCCCGGTTCCGCAGGCCGATGATGGCCTGGCGGATGACATTGGCCGCACCCACGTCCACCCCCCAGGTGGGCTGGGAGGCGATGAGCAGGGCCGGGTTCTGCAGGATCTCCCGGCCGGTGATGAATTTCTGCATGTTGCCGCCGGACAGGCTGTTGACGGGGTCGTTGATGGAGCCGCACCTGACGGCAAAGGACCGTACGCAGTTCCGGGCATAGGCGGCGGCCCGTTCCATGCACAGCAGGCCGTGCCTGACCATGCCCATCCGGTGCGCGGTGAGGACCACGTTCTCGGTGAGGGACAGTCCCGGTACAGCGCCACGGCCGATACGCTCTTCCGGGACAAAGGCCAGGCCGAGGCCACGGCGCTCCGCCGGGCCGAGATGGGCAGCAGGCTGACCGTTGATGGTGATGGTCTCCGGGGTATCAAGCCGCTGTTCGCCGCTCAACACCCGCAGCAGTTCCTGCTGACCATTGCCGGAGATACCGGCGATGCCGAGGATCTCGCCCCGGTTGACGGTCAGGCTGATGTCGTCAAGATCGGTGCCGAACTGGTCCTCTGCCTTCCTGCTGAGGCGATGGATCTCCAGGCATGGTTGGGTACCGGGTGCGGGCCGATCCTGCGCGCAGCGGGGCAGGTCGTGGCCGGTCATCATCCGGGCCAGGCTGGCCGCGGTCTCGCCTGCCGGATCGGCGGTGCCGGTGACCCGGCCGCCCCGGATGATGGTGGCCCGGTGACAGAGTGCCATGATCTCGTCGAGCTTGTGACTGATATAGAGGATGGAGCAGCCCTCGTCGGCCAGGCGGCGCAGGGTGTCGAACATGGTGCGTACCGCCTGCGGGGTGAGGACCGAGGTGGGCTCGTCCATGATGAGCAGCTTCGGCTCCTGGAGGAGGCAGCGGATGATCTCCACCCGCTGCCGTATCCCCACGGACAGGGAGTGGACCAGCCGGTTCGGATCCAGGGGCAGACCATACTGCTCCGAGACGGTGCGGATCCGCCCGGCCAGTCGGTCCGCACGGCATCGGCCATCCATGGCCAGGGCGATGTTTTCAGTGACCGTCAGGGTCTCGAACAGGGAAAAGTGCTGGAAGACCATGCCGATGCCCAGGCGCCGGGCATGGGCCGGGTTGCGGATGACCACGGGCTCGCCGTTCCAGAGGATGTGACCCGCATCGGGCCGGATGACCCCGTAGATCATCTTCATGAGCGTGGATTTGCCTGCCCCGTTCTCCCCGAGAACGGCATGGATCTCGCCGGGCATGATGGACAGGTCGATGCGGTCGCAGGCCGTGACCGAGGGGTAGACCTTGGTCATGCCCTCAAGCTGCAGTCGTGGTGTCATGGTCGTCTCGGGCATGGAGCTTCGGTTCGTTCATGGACCAGGCTGCCGTTGACCCAGGTGTGCCGGATGACCCGGTCATCACCGAGCAGCAGCAGGGCAAAGAGCTGTTCCTCCAGGCTGTCGGCCACGCTGCAGCGCATGGCCATCAGCTCGGTGGCCCGGGTGTCCAGAACCACGAAATCGGCTTCCTTGCCGGCCTCGAAACTGCCGAGCAGGTGGTCCAGGCCAAGCGCCCGGGCATTGCCCAGGGTCAGGCGGAACAGGCCCTCGGCCGCGTCAAAGGGCTGGTTCTGCAGGTGCGCCACCTGGTAGGCCTCGGCAGCGGTCCTGAGCATGGAGAGCGAGGTGCCGCCGCCCACGTCACTGGCCAGGCCCAGGCCGATGCCTTCATCGCCTGCCCGGCCCGGGTCAAAGAGGCCGCTGCCGAGAAAGCAGTTGGAGGTGGGGCACCAGGCAATGGTGGAGCCCGTGGCGTGCAGCAGGCGCCATTCCGCATCCTCCAGGTAGAGGCAGTGGGCAAAGACGCAGCGCTCTCCGGTCAGGCCATGGTGGTGGTACACATCGAGGTAGCCGGCCCGTTCGGGAAAGAGTTCACGGACCCAGGCCACCTCCTCCGGGGTCTCGGCAAGATGGGTCTGCAGCCAGGTCTGCGGAAACTCGGCCCGCAGCCGGCCCGCAATCTCCAGTTCCTCCGGCGAGGAAGTGGGTGCAAAGCGGGGGGTGACCGCATAGAGGAGCCGTCCCCGCCCATGGTATGTTTCGATCAGCTCCCGGCTCTGGGCATATCCGGTCTCGGGCGTGTCGAGCAGCTCGGGCGGTCCATGGCGGTCCATGAGGACCTTGCCGGCGATGATGCGCATGGCAGCATCGCCTGCTGCCGCGAAGAGCGCCTCCACAGAGCCGGGATGCACGGTGCAGAAGACCATGGCCGTGGTGGTGCCGTTTTTCAAAAGCTCACGGATGAAGAACCGGGCCATGCGCCGGGCATGGTCTCTATCCTTATACCGCATTTCCGCGGGAAATGTATAACGCTGCAGCCACTCGAGCAGGCGGGCACCGTGGGAAGCTATGATCTCCAGTTGCGGATAGTGGACATGGGTGTCGATAAAGCCCGGCACAATGAGCTGTTCCCGCTCATAGCAGATCAGCTCGCAGTGCTCGTCCACCTGCGTCCTGCCCTCCTGCCAGGGCCCGAACCAGGTGATGCGGCCCGACTCCACCAGCATGAGGCCGTCTTCCTCGGCCAGGATGACCGGGGAATCGCCCTGTCCGGCCCTGGTCTGGACAAAGTGACCGCGTACGGCAAGCCGGGTGTATCTGTCCGCCATGGTCATCGCCTGCCGGAACGCCGCTGTTTGTCCGCGGCCCGCTGCACCGCCCGGATAATGGTCTGATAGCCGGTACAGCGGCAGAGGTTGCCGGCATGGCCCCGGGCGATCTCCTCCCTGGTGAGGGGGGTGTTCTCACGCTGCTCGAGGAAGCTGGTGGTGGTCATGACCAGGCCGGGGGTACAGAAGCCGCACTGGACCGCGCCCTCCTCGATATAGGCCTCCTGTACCGGCGAAAGCCTTCCGTCGGCGCATTCGCCCTCCACGGTGCGGATGGCGCGCTTGTCGGCCCAGACGGCAAGATAGAGGCAGGAGTCCACGGCGACCCCGTCCACCAGCACGGTGCAGGCGCCGCACTCGCCGACTCCGCACCCCTCCTTGACGCTGGTGAATCCCAGGCCGCGCAGCAGCTCGAGCAGGGAGGTGCGCACGTCCACATCCATGGAATAGGCGCGTCCGTTGATCCGCAGGGTGATGGGGAGTTGTTGCATCAGTTACCTCCTTGCTGGTTGGCCGCCTCTCTTGTGACCCGCTGCACCAGGGTGCGGATGATATGCATCCGGAAATCCCGTTCAGCCCGCCAGGAGGTGCGGGGCTGCACGTCGTCTTCCACGATCCCGGCCAGCAGGGCAAGGGTCTCCTCATCCAGTCGTCTCCCCGCGGCCGCCTCTTCGGTGCGCGGGCAGCGGACGGGCGTGGGCGCGGCCACGGTAAAGGCCAGTTTCAGGCTGGTGATGATGTCGCCCTCCATGCGCAGGGCCGCGCCACAGCCGATGGTGGCGATGTCCATGGCGCTGCGCATGGCATACTTGCAGTAGGCCGCGCCGATACCACGGTACTGCCCGGGCCGGAAAAGAAAATATTTGAGGATCTCGTCCCGCCGCAGGATGGTGCGCCCCGGGCCGGTGTGGAATCCCAGGATGGGCACGGTCCGCTCGCCCGCCGGTCCCTGGATGACCAGCTCGGTATCGAGGATGAGCAGGGCGCAGGCGGAATCGGCGCTCACGGCGCCGTTGCAGATATTGCCGCCCATGGTGGCGATGTTGCGGATCTGCGGCCCGCCGATGGTGGCCAGGGAGGCGGCGATCACCGGCAGGTGGCTGCGGATGATCTCGTGCTCGATGATCCGGGTGCAGGTGGCCAGGGCACCGATGCGGATGGTGCCTGACGTGTCCATGTCGATCTGCCGCAACTCATCCAGGCCGTTGATATCCACCAGGTGAGCAAAGGCTCCATCGCCCTCACGCAGGCGGATCAGCACATCCGTGCCTCCGGCAAGGACGCGGGCTTCGGGATGCGCGGCCAGGGCCCTGACGGCATCATTGAGATCCGTTGCCCGGTGGTAGTTCTCCATGGCAAACATACGCGTTTTTCCGTTGCTTACCCAGGCAGGAGCCCGGCTTTTCTGAACTCGCGGAACAAGAGCTTGGGCGTCATGGGGAGCTCGTTGATGGCCACGCCGGTGGCATCGAGTATTCCGTTGCGGATGGCAGGCGCCGGCGAGATGATGGGCGGCTCGCCCAGGGACTTGTTGCCATAGGGACTGGTGGGGTCGGGCTCTTCGACAAAGGCGCAGTCAAGCTCCGGGATATCCGTGCAGGTGGGTACCTTGTAGTCCAGCAGGTTGCCGTTGCAGATGCGGCCGCCTGCCGGGTCGATGAGCAGCTCCTCGAAGAGCGCCATGCCGATGGCCATGGCCATGCCGCCGTGCACCTGCCCGGCCGCCGACAGTGGATGGATGATGCGGCCTGCGTCATGGACATTGATGATCTTGTGGATGGTGACCTGGCAGAGCTCGATATCCACGGCCAGATCGACAAAGGTGCAGCCGAAGCTCGGGGCATTGGTCACGGTCTTGGCCGAGACCTCGGCAACGAGCTGGCCGCCCCGCTCCTTGTGATAATACTCCGAAAGGGCCAGCTCGCCAAGGGACATGATCTCTTCGGCAGGCTCCCCGGCCCGGATAATGCGGCCCTCTGCCAGCTCCAGTTCACGGGCGGGCGTGCCGGTCAGCCCGCTGCAGGCGGCCAGGATCTTCTGCCGCAACCGCTCTGCCGCCTCGTGCACGGCCGGGGCCGCCACGTAGGTCTGGCGCGAGGCATAGGCGCCGGTATCAAAGGGGGTGACATCGGTATCCTGCTGCGACACCACGTGGATGCGGTCATAGTCGATGCCCAGGGTGCGGGCCGCCATCTGGGCCAGGGCCGTATCCGAGCCCTGGCCGATCTCGGTGGCGCCGATCTGCATGTGCACGGAGCCGTCCTGGTTGAGCACCAGGCGGCAACCGGCGATCTCCACGCAGGCCGGGTACGTGCCGGAGCCGTAGCTGAAGGCGGCCACGCCCAGGCCTCGGCGTACCGGACCGTCCTGGTTTTGCAACTCTTTTTTCTTGCGCTGCCAGCCAATGGCGTCCCGGCCCTGTTCCAGGCACCGGGCAATGGCCACAGCATACCGGGTTCCGCCGTCCGGTGTGGTGATCTCGCCCGCACGCGCCACGTTGTGCAACCGCAGCTCCACCGGGTCCACGCCCAGGCTGCGGGCCGCGTCATCGAGCAAACATTCCAGGCCGAAGAAGAGTTGCGGTGAGCCATAGGCGCGCATGGCTCCTGCCGCCGGGATATTCGCATAATGGGTGGTGGCGGTGAAGCGGATGGCCGTCCGGGGATAGAGATGGCGAAACTTGGAGCCCGCGGCCATGGGGATGGAATGGCCGTGCGAGGCATAGGCGCCGGTGTTGCTGGTGATGTCCATCTCGATACCGGTGATGGTGCCATCCCGCTTCAGCCCGGCCCGGACCGTTACCTGCTGGCTGTGGCGGGTGCGGGTGGCGACCAGGCATTCCTCGCGATCCAGGGTGATCCGCACCGGCACCCCGCCCAGTTGCAGGGTCAGGAAGGCGACCATGGGCTCCAGCACCACGTCCTGCTTGTTGCCGAAGCCGCCGCCGATATGGGGCTTGATCACCCGGATCCGGCTCCATTCCATGTCCAGGGCCTGGCCCACGATGCGGCGGCAGATATGGGGGATCTGGGTGGAGCTGACAATGACGATGTGGTCGTTGTCATCCATGTAGGCAAAGGCGGTATGGTTTTCCAGGTGGCAGTGCAGAACCACCGGGGTGTTGTAGTGTCCATCGAGCTGCAGGTCCGCCGCCTCCATGGCCTCGGCCACGGGCGGGCCAAAGGTGAGCTCCGTGCGCTCGAGGATATTGCCCCCTTCGTGGATGGCGGGCGCTCCGTGGGCCAGGGCCGCCTCCGGGGTGGTGCAGACCGGCAGCTCATCATACTCCACCCGTACCAGGGCGGCCGCTCTTTTCGCGGTCAGCTCGTCCCGGGCCACGACAATGGCCACCTCGTCGCCCTGGTAACGGACATGGCCGGTGAGCAGCAGCCGGTCGGCCACGTCCCGGTGGTCAGGGTCCAGGGAGTAGGGATGCCCGGCCGTGGCAAAGAGGGTCGTCGGCACGTGCTCGTAGGTGAACACCGCCTCCACGCCGGGCAGGGCCAGGGCCGCCGAGGTGTCGATCTCCCGGACCAGGCCGTGGGCGACGGGGCTGCGCACATACCGGGCCACCAGCATGCCCGCCATGCTCTGGTCATCGGTGTACCGGGCCTTGCCCGTCACCTTGGCCCGCGCGTCCTTGCGGATCACTGCTGTTCCCACGCTCATACGTGTACCTCCCGGGTGGCCGGGTATGGGGCAGGGTTACCGGTCATCGTTCTTTCCGGGCAAGAGCAGGTTGAGGATGATGGCGGCCAGGCCGCCGGTGGTGATGCCCGAGGAAAAGACATTCCTGATCTCTGGCGGGGCAAAGTTTTTCAGGACATCCGGCACCATGGTCACGCCCAGGCCCAGGCCCAGGGACACGGCGATGATCAGGGTGGAGCGGTTGTCCAGTTTCTGGGTGGCAAGGATCTTGACCCCGGCCACGGCCACGGTGCCGAACATCAGGATGGTGGCGCCGCCGAGCACCGGCTCGGGCATGATGCGGAAGATGCCGGCCAGTACCGGCGACAGCCCCATGATAACCAGGATGCCGGCGATATAGTAGGCCACATACCGGCTGGCCACGCCGGTGAGCTGGATGACTCCGTTGTTCTGGCTGAAGGTGGTGTTGGGAAAGGTATTGAACAGTCCGGCCAGAAAGGAGTTGAAACCATCGGCGAGGATGCCGCCCTTGATCCGCCGCATATAGAGCCTGCCCACCACCGGTTCCCTGGAGATCATCGAGGTGGCGGTCAGGTCGCCGATGGACTCGATGGAGGTGATGACGTAGATGAGGCCGATGGCGAAAAAGGCGCCCCAGGAAAAGTCCACCCCGTACTTGAGCGGCTGGGGGATGGTGATCAGGTTGAGGTCATGCAGGCGGGAGAAGTTGACCATGCCGAGAAACGCGGCCAGCACGTAGCCCACGGCAAGACCAATGACAATGGAGGACATGCGCAGGTACTGGTTCTTGCTCATGTTGAGTGCCACGATAATGGCCAGCACCAGGAAGGCTATACCCAGATTCTGCAGGCTGGCAAAGGCATCGGGCACGTTTTTCATCACGTAGAAACCACCGGCCATGGAGACCAGGCCCACCTTGATCAGGGTAAGGCCGATCAGGGTGACCACCACACCGGTGACCACAGGGGTGAAGATACGCTGGGCCATGTGCAGGAAGCGGCTGATGAACATCTCGATGAACGATCCCAGCATGATACATCCGAAGACCACGGCCAGGGCCGTATGGGCGTCGGCCTCGTTCTTGACGGCAATGGCGGCGCCGATGATCGGCCCGAGAAAGGCGAAGCTCGTTCCCTGCATGGCGAGCAGGCCCGAGCCCATCGGCCCCATGCGTTTTGCCTGGATAAAGGTGGCAACCCCGGATATGAGCAGGGTCATGCTGATGATATATGAGGCATCCGCCACTTCCAGGCCAAGGGCATTGCTGATGATGATGGGCGGGGTGACAATGCCGACAATGGAGGCCAGCATGTGCTGCATGGCCGCGAAAAAGGCGATCAGCACCGGCGGTCTGTCTTCCAGGCCGAAGATGAGATCAGTGGCATAGCTGTTGCCGGCTGTCGGCGGGTGTTCGGCATGCCTGGTTTCTTCGCTCATCTCTTCTCCCTCCTCAGTCGGTGGTTCGTAACAGTTGCTCGCCATCGGCAACCACTTTGAAATACTGACTTATCTGCCATTTCCGGTGTGCCGGCCCAGGATGGCCTCAAGCACACCGCCGCCAATGGCCAGGGCCTTGTCCGAGACCAGGGTACAGTTGCCGGGTTTGTTTCGCGGATCGATATCGCCCAGCTTGGTCCCGGCGGTAACAGGGCTCTCCGTGCGGAGCAGGCCCCGCAGCGTGCCGCTGATCCGGGCACGGACCTTTCTGTCACCAACCCGGCCCACCGTATCGCCGGCAGCCACGCTGTCGCCGATATCGTGGTCTGTGGTGAAGATGCCGGCCGCAGGTGACCGCAGCAGCCGCTCGGAGCTGTAGCCGCCAATGGTTCCCGGCACCCCGGTATCGGCCAGGGCAGCGCCTTCATGGATGACCCGGCCCAGGGTGTGGCCACGCATGGTCTCGATGACGCAGTGCACATTCCGGCCTGCGGTGAATCCCGGCCCCAGGCCGATGACCAGTGGCGCATCGGTGATGCGCGTGCCCAGGTTGCGCTTGGCCATGATGGCATCGATGACCACATCGGGTCGCAGCTCGTTGATGCTGTCACCTCCGGGATCGACCAGGACCGGGATCTTGTCTCCGGCCACGGCCTGCTGCCAGTGGGCGGGAGAATGGATGCGGCAGGCGGTAATCCCCTCCACCTCCAGTTTGCCGAGAGGCACGGCCTCGCAAAAGGAGACCAGCCGCCGTACTGCCAGCGGCTGCGGCATCTCCAGGAGGAGCATCCGGCGCAGCCCGGCCCGGTATAACCGCAGGGCGACACCCGTGGCCAGGTCACCGGCGCCGCGCAGGATGATGCGCAATTCTGCCGGATTACCGGGCATGATGGCCGAACAGGGGATGCTGTTCCAGCAGCCGGTGGAGGACTATCGCCCGGGTGATCGGCGCAAGGCTGATATTTTCCGTGATCTCCTCCAGCAGGCACGCCGATTCGGCGGCAAGCGTATCGCGGCCGATGGTAACCTGCAGACGGTGATCTTCAAAGAAAAATGTGTCGCCCTGGTCGCGCAGCGTTCCTTTTCTTCCCTCTTCCATGACCAGCATGGTTCCGTCTCCGGCCGGAAAGACCCCCTGGCCATGCGCGGAAAGGCTTTCTTCGGAGAGGTGCACCTTGGGTTTGTCCCGGTAGGGGGCGCCGCTGGTGGGGCAGAAGGTGCGGCAGTTGCCGCACTCATTGCAGAAATCCGGCACATTGATCACCTGGCAGGCCTGGCTGATGGCTGCCTCGCCTGTACGTACCAGTGAACCATCCGGCCGGATCTCCTGCACCGGCCAGCGCAGGGGGATTGTCGGCAGCGCCATGTTGGCGCGGTTGGGACAGACCGTGACGCACACATTGCAGACAAGATCGCACTGCAGACAGCGGGATGCCTCGCGCATGGCATCTTCCCTGGAAAGCGTGCCCACGTAAGGGGCAAAGTCGATGCGCTCTCCCGGCGGCCGTTCCGGTACAGCCGGGCCGAATTGCCGTTGTCCGGCCTTCAGTCGCAGGGCTCTGAGATCGGGCTGCCGGTCGTCGGGTGGCGCAAGATGGTGTACGGGAGCAAGTCCGCAGGTTCCGATGATGGCCTCGGCCGCCCGCCGCCCGTGGCCGATGGCATTGATCAGGGAGGAGATGCGGACCACATCACCGCCGGCGAACATGCCCTTCATCCCGGTTTCAAGGGTCTGCGGATTCACCCTGAGGCCCGCCTCGGGCAGGAAATCGAGCACTACCCGCTGGCCGATGGCGACGATGATGGAGTCGGCAGGAAGAACAGCGGTTTTCCGTGCCGGGTCCGGGATCGGGCTGCGGCGTCCGGAATCATCGGGCCTGCCCAGGCGCATGGGCGTCACCTCGAGCCCGCATACCCGGCCATCTTCCGTCCGCACCGCAACGGGCGCGGCCAGCTCGACAATGTTCACACCCTCGGCCAGGGCGTCGCGGACCTCTTCCAGGTCAGCGGGCATCTGGCGGCGGGTGCGGCGATAGACGATGGTGACCTCGCCATCCCTGTCCACCAGCCGCCTGGCGCTGCGGGCCGCGTCCATGGCCGAATTGCCGCCGCCAATCACAATGATCCGGCTGCCGGCCGCTGGCGGCGTGCCGCTGTTGACCGCGTGCAGGAAGTCCAGGTGGTCGAACACCCCGTCGCTCTCCTCGCCGGGAATACCGAGACGGGCTCCCTCCTGGGCGCCGATGCCGAGGAAGACAAAGTCATGGCTTGTGCGCAGGTCCTCGAATTTCTGCCGGTCGATGTGCACGTCCGTGTGCAGCCGTACGCCCAGGGCAAGGATACGGTCGATATCCCTTTGCAGGGCCTGCCGGTCCAGGCGAAAGACCGGGATGGCCGCGGCCGCCATGCCGCCGGCATGGTCGCGCGCCTCGTAGATGGCCACGGAAAACCCCTCCAGGCGGAGGAAGAAGGCCGCGGCAAGCCCGGCAGGTCCGGCCCCGATGATGGCCACGCTCCGGCCGTTGGCCGGCCGGGGCGTAAGCACGGGCTCGTTGCCATGGTTTTCCGCGACAAAACGCTTGATCTCCCGGATGAGGAGGGGCGCGTCATAGTTGATACGGGTACAGTGGGACTGGCAGGGATGATCGCAGACCATGCCCTGCATGTTGGGAAAGGGATTGGTGGCCAGGATGACCCGGTAGGCTTTGTCCAGCCTGCCCCGGGCCGTATAGTCCATGTAGCGGGGCACATCCTGGGCCGCACCGCAACTGGTGACGCAGGGAGCGGAGGCACAGTCGAATTCGGACAGGCTACGCCCGGTCTTGATACTGCGGTAGGGGAAGCGGTCCTTGGCATACCGGCCCGAGGCAAGTACCTCTTCTGCATACTTCCTGAGGTTGGCAAGGCTCGCCAGCCGCACATCCTCCATGCCCGCGCGCCTGCAGATGAGGGCATCCAGGGAGTCGGCCCCGGCCTTTTTCATGGCCTGGCGGATGGTCTGCGCAGACTGGCTGATGCGGGCATAGCCGCCGGGCTTGAGCACGTCCGAGCAGACCGTGACCGGGCTCAGCCCGCAGCAGATGGTGTCGACAATGTTGAAGGTGTCGACACCGGCACAAAAGGAGATATCCAGGTTGCCGTCAAATTCCTCCTGCAGGCGGGCCGCCAGGTTGATGGAGATCGGATGCAGGGCCCGGCCCGACATGTAGCACATGGCCTCGCTCTTGGGCAGATCCTGGTCGATATTGGCGGTCTCCAGGGTGTTGGTCAGCTTGACGTTGAACGACACCCCCTTGTCCGCGGCACTTTGCTGCAGTGTACGGATCAGGTTGACGGCGTCGGGATACTTGAGATCGTGTGCAAAGGCGATGTCCGGCACATCGATATCGTAGCCGAGCCGGTTGCGCAGGATATCGCGCAGCCGTTCCGGCCCAAGCAGGGTGGGGTTGAGTTTTATGGTGGTGTGATAGCCGCGATCCTCGATGAAATAACGGGCGATCTTTTCGATCTCGTCCGGCGGACAGCCGTGCATGGTGGAGATGGTGAGCGAGTCGCTGATGCGGGCGGGGATCTCCAGCTCACGGATACGCGGATAGATGGGCGCGATTTTTTCGATCTTTTCGGCAAGCTCCCGGCTGCAGTTCTCCATGCGGTCGAAGAACCGCTGCACCGTCGGGCTGTGGATGCCTTTGAGTTCATAGCCGGCGCTCATGTTGAAGATGAATCCCGCCTCTTCTCCGGCCAGGCCCAGCCGGTCACGGAGGATATGGAGCAGGACAAAGGCGTTGAGGTACTCGTTGAAGGATTCGTCCAGCTTCAGCTCCTGGGACCACTCGCAGTTGTAGCCCTCGTCGGTCATGTCGATGCAGGGTTTGGTCACATCCAGCTCGTCCAGCACCTGGATGGTCTTCAGTTCGATGTAGCGGCTGCCGGTGAGCCAGGCGGCCACGATGTTCTGGGCCATCTGGGTGTGCGGCCCCGAGGCCACGCCCAGCGGGGTTTCCAGTAATCTGCCGTAGCGGCGCATACGAAAGGGCTCGGCGCTGCCGGCGAGAAAAAACTGCTCCCGGCCCAGGCCGAATATTTCGTTGTTCCCTGCAAGATCCCGCAGGATCCAGTCAAGGAGAACATCGATGTCGGTACAGAAGAAAAGATCCTTTTTCATGCGTCCTCCCGGTCGTTGGCGTGCTGCTGATCCGTCACGGTTTTTGCAGGATTTACAGGTGTTGTCATGGTGGTGAACAATTCCGCATCACAAAATTTCCGCTGCCGCCGTCCGTGCAGCACCGCTTGTCTTCGATAATGGTCTCTCCCCGCAACAGCACCCGCGAGGGCCAGCCGCAGAGCTCCATGCCGGCAAAGGGGGTGTAGTCCACCTGCTGGTGCAGGACATCGGGGGAAAGCCTGACCCTGCGGCCCGGATCGAGGAAGACCAGATCCGCATCCGCGCCCTCGGTTATATCCCCCTTGTGCGGGGCCAGCCCCATGATACGGGCCGGGTTGGCTGCCATGAGTCGGACAAAACAGGCCTCGTCGATCCGGCCCGTTGCCACGCCCTCGGTATAGAGCAGGGGCAATCGGGTCTCCACCCCCGGGATGCCGCCGGGGGCCCGGAACACATCCTCGCGGCCCTGTTGCAGTTTCCGGGCAAGGGAAAAGGAGCAGTGGTCCGTGGCCACCACGTCGATGGAGCCGTCGGCCAGCCCTTCCCACAGGGCCTCGCAGTCCTGCTTGCGCCTGAGCGGCGGCGCCATGATGTACTGATAGGCAGCATCCCCCGGCTCGAGATAGCAGGTATCGGTGAGCAGCAGGTACTGGGGACAGGTTTCAGCTAGAATTTCGCTGCCCTGGCGCCGTGCCCGCCGGATATGGGCCAGCCCTTCGGCCGTGGACAGGTGGACGATGTAGATGGGCACGTCCCCGGCGGCCCGGGCCAGGCAGATCAGGCGGCAGATGGCCTCGGCCTCGCCGTAGGCAGGGCGGCTTGCCGGATGGCTGGCAGGCGATGCCTGGCGGCCGGCAGCCCGGAGCATCCGGGTGCGGGCCGAGATGATGGCGTGATTTTCGGCATGGAAACAGACCAGGACCCCGGCGCGCCGGGCCGCCTGCAGCACCGCGATGATCTCCTCGTCGTTCAGGCGGCCGGAATAGGTGAGATACACCTTGAGGCTGGTGATGCCCTGCCCGGGCAGCCGGGCAATGGCGGCCAGTACCCCGGTATCCACGTGCTGGATCACTGCATGCAGGCCGTAATCGACCAGGCTGCGGCCATGGGCCAGGGCGCGGTAGGATTCAACCTGGTGCAGCAGGCTGCAGCCCTCCGGGCCGAAACCGGGATGCTCGATAACGCAGGTGGTGCCGCCAAAGGCCGCGGCCCTGGTTCCGGCAAGAAATCCGTCACTGACCCGCTGGTCGCCGACCTGCAGGTTGAGATGCGTATGCACGTCGATGCCGCCGGGCAGGACAAGGCAGCCCCGGGCATCGATGACCGGGCAGTCCCGCACCTCGATACGTTCTTCGATGGCGACAATCCGTCCATCCGTGATCAGGATGTCACCCCGTCGTCTGCCCCGGGCGGTGAGCAGGGTGGTGTTTGTCACCAGGGTGCGCATCTAACGCTCCAGGGCCTGCCAGAGCCGCAGCCCCTGCTCGCGGGCATAGGCCAGGACCTCGTCCTCGTCCACCAGGGTGGAGCGGCGGTCCTCGACGATCACCCTGCCCCGGGCAATGACCGTGTGCACGTGCAGGGCCTCCAGGCCAAAGAGGAAATGGCCGTGGAAGTTGTCGTTTGTCAGTTCGGTGGGAGTATCGTAGTCGAGGATGACCAGGTTGTTGGCGCCATCGCCGATGCCGGGAAACTGGGCCAGGTAGGCGTGCACGTTGCGGAACCTGCGGTACACCTCGTCATAGCCGATGCCTCCGGTGGTGGAGCAGCAGAGGTGATGGGCCCTGGCCGAGCGCAGCATGTCGTTGTGCATGCCGTCGGTGCCGAGCATGACCCTGTCTGTCCAGTCATAGTCGCTCAACCCCACATTGTTGTTCTGGTTGGATTCCACGTTGGAGACCACCCAGACCCCGGCATCGGCGATGATTTTTCGTTCGTTCCCGTCACAGTGCACGCAGTGGGCGAGGATGGTCTTGCCGCTTTCCAGGCCGCCCATGTCCCGCAACCGCTCGGCCACCCGTTTTCCGTACTTCTTCTGGCAATGCTCCTGGTCGAACCGGTCTTCGGCAACATGGATGTGGAGGCCGGTGTCAAACTTGCGGGCAAGCTCCACGGATCGGCGCAGCAGTTCGTCCCCCACGGTGAAGGAGGCATGCAGGCCGATGAGGCCGGGTCGGCCCGAGGCCAGGTAGCGTTCATGCTCGGCCAGGCTCTTTTCCGCAGCCTCCGGGCCGTTGCGGTCCGAGGACTCATGGCAGAGCAGGTGCCCGATACCGCAGCGCTCAAAGGCGCGGGCAATGGTTTCCAGGCTGCCTTCCACGTGCAGGGGCGAGGCATGGTGATCGATGCAGAAGGTGACCCCGCGCCGGGCCATCTGCAGGGCCGCGGCCAGGGCGCTGGCTTCGATCATGTCATGATCCAGGCGGGCATCCACCCGCCACCAGATATACTCGAGCACCTCGGTGAAGCTGGCCGGTGCCCGGGGGGGTGCGGGCATACCCCGGCAGAGCGTGGAATAGATATGATGGTGGCCGCAGCCGAAACTGCGGGTGACGAACCGGCCTTTGCAGTCCAGGATGCGGTCGTCCGCTTGCAGTTCGTCTGCCTGCGGCACCTCCGGAACCAACCGCAGGGCGCCGGCCGTACCCGGGGTGACGGCCAGGTCGGTGCGGGTGATCTCCAGGGTCGCGTCATCGAGATATCGACAATCTTTCAGGTACAGGGTCATGAGGGTATCTCCTGGTTACTTGGCGGGCCTTTCCAGGGGCAGGGAATATCTCCTCTTGCCGTCGAAGTCACGGAAGGCATTGGCAATGGCCGGGGCCGTGGGGATGGAACCGATCTCGCCCACGCCCTTGGCTCCGAACGGGCCTTCCGGGTCATCGGACTCCACGCCGATCACCTCGATCTCGGGCAGCTCGCCGATCCTGGGCAGGCCCAGGGCCCGGTACCTGCCGGAGGTCAGGTAACCATCTTTCAGCGGGACCTTTTCCGAGAGCGCATAGCCCACGCCCATGGCCACGCCGCCCTCGATCTGGCCCTCGAACAGCCTGGGATTGAGGATCCTGCCGGCATCATGGGCAGCGATTATCTTCACCAGTTCGCCCTCCTCGTTGAGGATGGCCAGATTGGTGGCATAGCCGTAGGAGATGTGGGAGATGATCCTGCCCGGCTCGCCTTCGGCCCGGGTCCAGTCGCAGAGGAACTCGCCATGGTAGGTGCGGCCGGCAAGCTCGTCCAGGCTGTGGGTCGACAGGTCCCGTTTCAGCTTCGCTGCCGCGTCGATGATGGCCCGGCCGAGGAGCAGGCTGCCGCGGCTGGCCGTGGTCGGCCCCCCCACGGCGCCGGAGGCCGTGGTGACAACGGGAGTGATCAGGTCGATATCCCTGATACCTGTGGCCTCGCAGAGCATCTGCCGGGCCACGGTATGTATGCCCTGGCCCATTTCGGTCCAGCCGTGGTGCAGGGTGATGCGGCCGCCTTCACCGATCTCCAGGATCACCCGGGAGAGCTCGGGAATACCGTTGCCCACGCCGCAGTTTTTCACCGCGCAGGCAAGCCCCTTGTAGGGGGCCCGGTCATAGGCGTCTTTGACGGCCAGCAGGGTCTGCCTGAGGCCGACGCTGGCGGTGAGCACCTGGCCCGGCGCCAGCATGGAGCCGATGTCAAGGGCGTTGTCGTAGCGGAACTGCCAGCGGTCGAAACCGCCCCTGGCGCACAGCTCGTCAATCAGGCTTTCCAGGGCGAAGGTGGCCTGGTTGACCCCGAAGCCGCGCATGGCACCGCAGGGGATATTGTTGGTGTACACGCTCCTGGCCTCGATATCCACGGCCGGAAAGTGGTAGCCGCCCGAGGCATGGGTGCCGGCCCGGTCCATGACCGGTCCGCCCACCGAGGCATAAGCCCCGGTATCACCGATGATCCGGGCACGCAGGGCCGTGAGTCTGCCCCGCTGATCACAGCCGATCTCATACTCCATGATGGTGGGGTGCCGCTTGGGGTGCATGCGGATGGACTCGGGCCGGGTGAGTTTGAATTTGACCGGTACTCCCAGCAGGTGGCAGGCCAGGGCCGCGTGTCCCTGCACGGTCATGTCCTCCTTGCCGCCGAAGGCGCCGCCACAGTCCACCACCTCCACCTCCACCTGCTCTTCGGCAAGGCCGAGCTGGTGGGCGATCTCGTCGCGTTCCCGGTAGGGCCCCTGGGTCTGGGAAAAGACCTTGATGCCGTTTCCCCGGGGGAGCACCACCGCGCATTCGGTCTCCAGAAAGCCGTGATCGATGGTGGGTGTGGTGAAGGTGCCGCTGGCCCGAAAGGCCGAACCCGCCAGCAGGGCATCGGTATCACCGCGACGGATGATCTTCTCGCCCAGCAGGTTGCCGCCCTCGTGCACGTGGATGGGGCTGGTCAGGGCCTTCCGCATGTCCAGCAGCGGCTCCAGCACCTGGTATTCCACCTCGATGAGTCCCACCGCCGCCCTGGCCCTGGCCTCGGTGTCGGCCACCACCGAGGCCAGCACGTCGCCGATATAGCGGGTGATCTCGCCCTCCTTGATCATGAGCGGCCAGTCCTCGACGATCAGGCCGGAGTTGCGCCGGCCGGGGATATCCCGGGCCAGCAGCACCCGCCTGACTCCGGGGGCCTTCTCGGCGCGGCTGATATCGATGGAGAGTACCCGGGCCCGGGGGTGATCGGAGAATTTCAGGGCACCGTGCAGCATGCCTTCGAAACGGAGATCATCGACAAAGGGCTTCCTGCCGATGGCCCGGTCAACGGCCCTGAACTTGGGGCTGGAGACACCGATGCCCGCACCTTCTTCAAGAGGCGTGTCCCGTCCCTCGCGCAGGGCCCGGGCCGCCTCGAGCACCGCGTCCACGATCTTGACGTAGCCGGTGCAGCGGCAGAGGTTGAAACGCAGGGCACGGATTACCTCTTCCCTGGTGGGATCGGGGTTTTCCAGAAGCAGGATCCGGGTGCGGGCGAGAAAGCCGGGGGTACAGAAACCGCACTGTACCGCGCCCCTGTCGACAAAGGCCCGGCCCAAGGTCTGGAGCAGCGACTCGGGCAGTCCCTCCAGGGTGGTGACCGATTTGCCGGCCACCTTCTTCATGGGTGTGGCACAGGCCAGGGCAGGACGGCCGTCCACCTCCACCAGGCAGGCCCCGCAGGCCGCCTGGCCGGAACAGCCGTCTTTGGCCGCGGTAAGCCCCCGCTCGTTGCGCAGAAAAGAGAGGAGCGAGGTCTTTTCGTCGCCGGTGAACCGGATCGTTTCGCCGTTGAGTGTCAGGGGTATCATGGACGAACCCTCAATGTTTGTTCGGGTTTCAGCGAATTCTGGGGCGCTGCCCCTCCAGGATGGCGGCCAGGGTATCGGCCGCGTTTTCCTTCCTGGCCAGCAGGATCATGGCGGCGATGACATAGGGCTTGTACCCGGCCTGCCGGTAGAGGGGGACGCGGTAACGGTCAAAGACCGGGGCCTCCACCTCGCCATGGTCGCAGGAAACGCCGGTGATGTCTGCTGGCAGGCAGTGCATGTACAGGGCCGCGCCACCCTCCGTGGTCCGCATCAGCTCTTCGGTGCAGGTCCAGTCCATGTGCTCGCTGTTCTGAACGAGCAGCTCCTGCTCCAGGGCGCCGATCCCCTTCATGTCGCCCTGGTCGTACAGCTCGGTGCGCCGTTCCATGGCCGCAAAGGGCGCCCAGCTCTTGGGATAGACGATGTCTGCGCCGGCAAAGGCCTCGGCCATGGAATCCACCCGCGCAAACGAACCGCCGGACTGCGCTGCCTGACGCCTCGCCAGTTCTTCCACCTCCGGCATGACCTCGTAGCCGGGCGGATGGGCCAGCACCACGTCCATGCCGAAGCGGGTCATCAGGCCGATCACGCCCTGGGGCACGGAGAGCGGCTTGCCGTAGGAGGGGGAATAGGCCCAGGTCATGGCGATCTTTCTGCCGGCCAGGTTCTCGACCCCGCCAAAGGTGTTGATGATGTGCAGCATGTCGGACATGGACTGGGTAGGGTGGTCGATGTCACACTGCAGGTTGACCAGGGTGGGACGCTGCCGGAGCACACCCTCGTCAAACCCTGCCTGCACCGCCGAAGCCACCTGGCGCATGTAAGTATTGCCGCGGCCGATATACATGTCGTCGCGGATACCTATGACATCGGCCATGAAGGAGATCATGGTGGCGGTCTCGCGCACGGTTTCCCCGTGCGCGATCTGGGACGTGCTCTCGTCCAGGTCCTGGACGGTGAGGCCGAGCAGGTTGCAGGCGCTGGCAAAGGAGAAACGGGTGCGGGTGGAGTTGTCCCGGAAGAGCGAAACCGCGAGCCCGGAATCGAAGAGGCGGCTGGTGATGTTGCGCTGCCGCAGGCCGCGCAGGATCTCCGCCACCGTGAAGGTCGCGGCGATCTCGTCGTCGGCCTTCTCCCAGGTGAGGAGAAAATCCCTGTTGTGCATGGTGTGGTAATCAAGGGCGGCAAGCTCCCTGATCAGTGCAGTGATGCCGATGGTATCCATGAAGACTCCCTGGTATGGTTGAATGAAAGTGATAATTCACCGCTATCAGCAACTACCTGAACTTTTACGAAGGAAACCGTTTTCCCGGTCCGTAACAGTACATCGATATCTGTACTGCATTGAGATGCCGCCGCTTTTGTCCCGTCCCCGATGTCAGGGCGTAAAAGATATCACTATCTTCGGGTGGTTGCCGACAGCGGTGAACCATTACTCTCAGGGCACGATATGGGTTCCCCGGTTATGCCGGATGGCCTTGCCGATATTCTCGGGACTGGTGATGATGACCCGCTGCCCGCCGTTTTCGAGAAAGGAGATGGCCGCCTCGATCTTCGGCGCCATGGAACCCGGCGCAAAATGGCCCTGGTCGAGATAGCGTTGCATCTCCCGGGCAGTGACCTGGCCGATGGCCCGTTCTCCGGGGGTGCCGTAGTTCAGCTTGACCTGTTCCACCGCCGTGGAGATCACCAGGAGCGAGGCCGCAAGCTCCGTGGCCAGCAGGGCCGCGGTCCGGTCCTTGTCAATGACCGCGTCGATGCTCCGGAGGCCTCCAGCCTTTCGCACCACAGGCACGCCGCCGCCACCGGCGGCAACCACGTGGTGTCTGCCGGCGAGAAGGGTTTTGATCGCCTCGATCTCGACAATACGCCTGGGTACGGGCGAGGGAACCACCCGCCGAAAACCCCGGTTGGTATCCTCTTGCATGATCCAGCCGGGATGCTGCGCCCGCAGGGTGGGGAGCTCTTCCCTGGGGTAGAATTCACCGATGGGCTTGTCCGGATGAGAAAAGCCGGGGTCGGCCGGATCCACCTCCACCTGGGTGACCACGGTGACCACCGGCTCCGGCAGATTCCGGCAGTGCAGTTCGTCGCCGAGCGCCTGCTGGATCTGCAGGCCGATGGCGCCCTGGGTGTCGGCCACGCAGGCGCTCAGGGGCACGATGTGCAGGCCGACCTGCCGGCGGGCGATCTCCGAGCGCAGCAGGATAAATCCCACCTGCGGCCCGTTGCCGTGACTGATGATGAGCTGGTACCCCTGTTCCACCAGGACGGCCATGTGGCGGGAGGTCTCGCAGATGGCCCGGTACTGATCCTCCACCGTCTGCCGGTCACGGTGTTGAATCAGGGAATTGCCGCCAATGGCGATGACCGCCCGCTGCCGTGCCACCTCGCTCTCCGTCACTCTCTTGAGGTGTAGGTGTCGGGAAGAGCTGCGTACAGGGCAGCGCAACGGACGAGATCCTCCTTCCAGGTCTTCTCGTTGGGGGCGTGCGCCTGGGCCTCCTTGCCGGGGCCGAAGCCCACGGTGGGAATATCATGCATACCGGTGATGGCCACGCCGTTGGTGGAAAAGGTCCACTTGTCGATGCGCGGGGCATGGCCAAAGAGTTTTCGGTAAGCCCGGGCCGTTGCCTGTACGGCCGGATGTTCCTCGGGCACCACCCAGGAGGGGAAGTAGCAGTCCGTGGGATAGACCAGGCCGGTGTAGGAAGGAGTGGCATAGGTGTACATGCTCACCCTGGCGCCTGCCGCCCGGGCGGCAGGCAGTTCCGCGATCTGGGAGATGGCAAGCTGGGCGTCCTCGCCGACGGTGAGGCGGCGATCCACGGAGATGGCGCAGCCGTCGGCCACGGCACAGCGGGAGGGTGAAGTGGAGAAGATCTGGGAGACGGTGAGCGTGCCCTTGCCGAGAAAGTCGTCCTCTTTCAGCCGGGTGTTCAGCTCTTCGAGCTCGGCAAGGATAGCGGCCATCCTGAAAATGGCGTTGTCGCCGCGCTCCGGGGCCGAGCCATGCGCGGAGACCCCCTTGACCTCGACCCGGATCTCCATGCGGCCCCGCTGGCCCCGGTAGATACCGCCGTCCGTTGGTTCGGTGGAGACCACGAATTCGGGCCGCAGGCCCTGTTCACGGATGAGATACTGCCAGCAGAGACCGTCGCAGTCCTCCTCCTGCACCGTGCCCGCCATGACCACGGTGCAGTCCCGGGCAAGTCCCAGCTCCTTGATTATCCTGCCGGCATAGACCATGGAGGCCATGCCGCCCTCCTGGTCCGAGGTGCCCCGGCCGCCGATACACTCGTTGTCCTCGAAGCCCTGGTAGGGATCGAATGCCCAGTTGTCGGCCACGCCGATGCCCACGGTGTCGATGTGGGCGTCGAAGGCGATCAGTCGGGGGCCGTTGCCGATGGTGCCGATGACATTGCCCATGGGATCGATCTCGACCCGGTCAAATCCCACCTTTTCCATCTCCTGCCTGATCCGGAGGGCAACCTGTTCTTCCTGGCAGCTCTCGCTGGGAATGGCGACCATGTCCCGCAGAAAACGGGTCATCTCCGGTTCATAGGTCCTGGCAAGTTCGTTGATACGCGCAAAGTCGGGTGTGGACATGATATCTGTCGCTCCTGGAGAGACGCGGAGTCTGTCCGGTGTAAAAGTGCCGGTGCTTCAATGTAGTTGCCGATGGCGGTGCACCGTTGCTGTCCTGTGAGCGGGTAGTACAGTTGGTGTTTTTTACAAAATGTATAAATTTATGTCAACGGGCTTTTGCCCTCCGGTAACGGGAAACCTGTGGCTGCGATCGGAATTACCTGCGAAAGTTTCGCTTTGATGTGGTGATAAAAAGCAGTTTGCAGCTTGGTTCCGGAAAAAGTCCCTGGGTTTCTCCTTTTTCTGCTTGTCAGTAAAATTTTAAAATTTTATAAATCGTCATGGCCCCCGAAACCTGGCCCCTGATTTTCAGTCCATCAACGGAGGAGAACATGAGCAGAGACGTTGTCAGTACGGAGAGTGCCCCGGCCGCCATTGGTCCCTATTCCCAGGGAGTTCGGCATGGCGGGACCCTCTATGTCTCGGGGCAGATCCCCCTTGATCCGGAAACCGGGGAGATATCCGGGGATATCCGGGAGCAGACCCGGCAGAGCATGCGCAATATCATGGCCATTGTCGAGGCGGCCGGCATGTCAATGGCCAATATCCTGCGCTGTGGGATATTTGTTGTTGATCTTGCCGATTTTACGGCAGTCAATGAGGAATACGCCGCGTTCTTCGACGGTGTTTATCCGGCCAGGTCCACGGTACAGGTGACGGCCCTGCCCCTGGGGGCCCGGGTGGAGATAGACGCGGTTGCCGCCCTGTAGCAGCGGACCGGGGTGCGGAGCGATGACCATAGCATATGTTCTCAACCAGGCTGTGAAGGTTCCGGGCCGGGGTGCCGATCCGGGTCTGCTCTCGGCCGGGGAGGCGGGCCGGGCCAGGACCTACCACCGGGGTTTTGCCGAATACACCCCCACACCACTGGTCGCCCTGCCGCACCTGGCCGGATATCTCGGTCTTGGCAGTCTCTTTGTCAAGGACGAGTCGCACCGGTTCGGCCTGAACGCCTTCAAGGTGCTTGGTGCCTCCTATGCCATAGGCCGTTACCTTGCCACCCGTCTGGGCTGGGATATTGGCGGGATTTCCCAGAATGACCTGCGCTCCCGGGAGGTGCGTGGACGGCTTGGCGATATCACCTTTACCACGGCCACCGACGGCAATCATGGTCGGGCCGTGGCCTGGACTGCCCGCCAGCTCAAGCAGCGGGCCGTCGTCTACATGCCCAGGGGCTCTGATCCGGTGCGGCTGGAGAATATCCGGTCCCTTGGCGCCGAGGCCACCATCATCGATGGAAACTATGACGAGGCGGTGCGTCTTTGCGAACGGATGGCCGGGGAACATGGCTGGGTGATCATCCAGGACACGGCCTGGCCGGGATACGAGGATATTCCCACCTGGATCATGCAGGGATATGCCACCCTGGCGGTGGAGGCCCTGGAGCAGATGCGGGAACAGGGAGTGGCGGCCCCCACCCATGTCTTTCTCCAGGCGGGGGTGGGGTCCTTTGCCGGCGGAGTGGTGGGCTATCTGGCCTCCATCCTCGGCAGGCGGATGCCCAAGTGTATCATCGTTGAGCCCGAGCGGGCAAACTGCATCTATATCTCGGCCCTGATCGGTGACGGCAGGCCGCACCCGGTGCGTGGTGCCCTGGACACCCTGATGGCCGGTCTTGCCTGCGGCGAGCCCAACACCATCAGCTGGGAGCTGCTGAGGGATTATGCCAGCGCCTATGTCTCCTGTCCCGACTACCTGGCAGCCACGGGCATGCGGGTGCTGGCCACGCCGCTGAAGGGCGATCCGGTGATCATCTCCGGCGAGTCCGGGGCCGTGACCACCGGCCTGCTGCACCTTCTCATGGAGGCCGAGGAGGGCCCGGCCCGGGAACTGCGCCTGGCCCTTGAACTTGGCCCGGATTCCCGTGTACTGCTGGTTTCCACCGAGGGGAACACCTCGCCCCGTGCCTTTCGTGACGCGGTATGGTATGGGGAATACTCCGACCGTGAACCCCATCGAAGAAAGAGATGATCCATGTCCCGGCAGACAGAGAGAGAACAGATATTCGAAAACCTCGGGAAGATCGCCGATGGTGTCCATGCCCTGTTCGGCCCTCATTGCGAGGTGGTGATCCATGACCTGGCCGACCTGCAGAAATCCCTGGTGTACATGCGTGGCAATGTCACCGGCAGGCACGTGGGGGCACCGGCCACCGACCTGCTGGTCAAGCTGCTCCAGCAGGGGACGGAGCAGGGCGATCATCGGCACAATTACAAGACCGTGACCGCGGATGGCCGCTGCCTGAAGTCCTCCACCACCATTATCCGCGACAGCAGGGGGAAACCGGTGGCCGCCTTCTGCATCAACCTGGACACCACCCAGTATTTCAATGCCATCCAGGCCCTGCTCCCCTTCATCCATGATCTGGAGACCGGCAAGTATCCCAGCAAGGAGAATTTCGCCCAGTCGGCGGCAGACACCATCCGGACGCTCTTTGTCCAGGCCGTGGAAGAGATCGGCAAACAGCCGCCGGCCATGTCCATCGAGGAAAAGACCCGCTTCATCGGGATCATGAAGCGCCAGGGCGTGTTCGAGTTCAAGGGTGCGGTGGAACAGGTGGCCACCCTCATGGATGTGACCAAGTGCACAGTCTACAACTACCTGAAAAAGGTCTCCTGAGACCGCCATGGCAAGCACCGACGTAGCCGGGATCATCCTTGCCGCCGGCCGCAGCCGTCGCATGGGCGGCGACAACAAACTCCTGCTGCCCCTGGCCGGCCGGCCGGTTCTTCAGCATGTGGTGGATGCGGCTGCCGCCACCTCCCTTGCACCACTCCTTCTTGTCCTGGGTCCGGATGCGGCGGCCATCCGGTTGCACATCGCCTGTGGCCGGGTCCGGCCGGTCATCAACCTGGAGGCGGCCGAAGGGTATGCCACCTCGCTGCAGGCCGGGCTGTGCGCCCTTGCCGCCCCCTGTTGTGGCGCCATGTTTCTTCTGGGTGACCAGCCCCTGGTGCAAAGTGCTACCATCGAAACGCTGCTGGCCGCCTTCCGGGCCGAGCCGCAGCGCTGGGTGGCACCTTCCTTCCAGGGGCAGCGGGGCAATCCGGTGATTATCCCTGCCGCCTGGTTTGACCGTATCCATGCCCTGCGGGGCGATACCGGCCCGAGAGGGTACCTGCGGGACCCGGCCGCCCGCCTGAAGCTGGTCGAGGTGAACGATGGGGGCGTTCTTCTTGATGCCGATACTCCGGAACAGTACAGGCGCCTGCTGGACGCCTGCGGCGACCGGGTCAAAGTATCGGCATTTTCAGGCGGTTGCCGATAGCGGTGAACTGGTACACGACCGGTCGGGTGTCAGGAGGAGGCGGGAAAGGTAATGAAGAAGGTCGACCCGCGACCGGGCTCGCTGTGCAGGGCAACGGTGCCGTTGTGGGCCTGGGCGATGTGCTTGACAATGGCCAGGCCGAGACCTGTGCCGCCGGCCTCGCGGCTGCGGGCCCGGTCGCAGCGGTAGAATCGTTCAAAGATCCGTTCCTGGTGCTCCCTGCCGATTCCCGGGCCCTGGTCCGTGACAGAGATCCTCACCTGTTGCCGGCCGTCGTCGTCCCTGACCTGCTCTGCCTGCAGGAAGATCCGGGAATGTTCGGGGCTGTAGGTGACACCGTTGGTCAGCAGGTTGATGACCGCCTGTTCCATCATGGCGCGGTTGCAGTCGCCCTGCAGGTCCGGGTCGCAGGCAATGTCGATGGTGATGTCCTTCTGCTCGGCCGCGAGCAGGCAGGTCTGGCGGCAGGCCTCGAGCAGGGTGAGTATGTTCTCCGGCGCGGTACGGATCGCGCTTTTCGCTGTCCTGTCCTCGATGCGGGAGAGGGTGAGCAGGTCATCGACAATGGCGTCGAGCCTGCCTGCCTGCCGGGAGATGATCTCCATGAACCTGCGGCTGGCGTCCGGATCGTCGCCGGCGCTGTCGAGCAGGGTCTCGACACAGCCGCGGATGGCGGTGATCGGCGTCTTGAGTTCATGAGACACATTGGCGACAAAGTCCCTGCGGATGTTCTCCAGCTGATGGATCCGGGTGATATTCTTCATCGCCACCAGGCTGCCCATCCGTTTGCCTTCGCCGTCGAACAGGGGCACCGCGTGCAGGGAGAGCAGGGTCTCGCCGTCTGCGGCATCGAGAACGATCTCCTTTCTGATCGCATCGGTCTCCCTGAGCGATCTGATGATGAACTCCTGCAGGCCCCGGTTGCGGAGCACACCCTCCATGGGCCTTTCCTTGGCCGCCTGGGGATCGACCTGGAAGATCTCCGATGCCGCCCGGTTGATGCGGATGACCCTGTGGCCCAGATCGACGGCCAGGATTCCTTCGGCCATACTGCTGAAGACGGCCTCGAGTTCGTTTTTCTGCTGGATGATGATCTTGATGCGTCGGCTCACCTGGTCGGCCATGTTGTTGAGGCTGCGGGCCAGGTCGGCCACCTCCCGCGAGACATGGGTATCGCGGACCGGTACCGGCTGGTCACTTCTGCCCGAGGCGAGCTGTTCGGCCGCGGCCCGCATCTCCTCCAGCGGTCGGCTGATGCGGCGGGCGATGAAGTAGGCCGACAGGGCGGCCAGGAGGATGATGAACAGGGTGCCCAGGAAGATACGGCGATGGATGGTGGCCAGGACCCGGTCCATGGAGGTCGCGGGCACGGAGAGGCGCAGGATGCCGCCGGCGGCAGGATGGTCGCTGTCCAGGGGGATGGCGACGTAGAGCATCTTGCGCGACAGGGTCTTGCTCTCCCGGAACGAGGATCCCACCTTGCCTCCCATGGCGGTCAGGACCTCGGGCCGGTGACCATGGTTGTCCATGTGACGGGGATCCTCGTTGGAATCGGCCAGCACCGTGCCGTCAGGGGCAATGACCGTGATCCGTGTCCTGGCCGCACGTCCGGTCTGACGGCAGAACTCCTGCAGGGAGGCCGGGCGGGCACGCAGGAGGCTGCTGATCTGCGGTCGGACCAGGATGGCCCGGGAGTGGATGTCGTCACGCATCTGGCCGTAGTAGAACTGGCGGACCATGAATGTGCCGTACCAGCTGACCGCGATAATGGCCAGGATGAGCACCGACAGGCCGGCCAGAAAGATCTGCCAGAAGAGCGGCCTGTTACGCATGGTCCTCTTCCTTCATCCGGTAGCCGATGCCGCGGACGGTCTCGATGCAGGAACCGGCGGGGCCGAGTTTCTTGCGCAGGCCGAAGATCTGGACGTCGACGGCACGGGGGGTGATCAGGTAGTCATAGCCGCGGATGGTGTCGATGATCTGCTGGCGGGTGAAGACCCAGCCGGGCCGTGAGGCCAGCAGCTCGAGGATGGTGAACTCGGTGGTGGTCAGGTGAACCTGGCTGTCGTCCACCAGGACCTGGTGCCGGCCCCGGTGGATGGTCATGGAGTGGAGACGGATGGTCTCCTGGTCGGATGGTTCTTCCTGGCCGGTGTGCTCCTGGCTTTTGCGGAGCTGGGCCCTGATCCGCGCGATGAGTACCTTGGGGCTGAACGGCTTGGTGACATAGTCGTCGGCACCGCAGGCCAGGCCTCTGATGATGTCGTCCTCCTCTCCCTTGGCGGTCAGCATGATGATGGGGAGCCGGCCGGATTGATGCCGGTCCCGGATCAGGGTACAGATCTCCATGCCGTCCATGCCCGGCAGCATGATGTCGAGCAGCACCAGGTCGATCCTCTCCCTTTCCATGATCTCCAGGGCCTCTTCCCCGGAATCGGCGCAGGTCACGTTGAAACCGGACTTGATCAGGTTGTAGCTGACCACCTGCTGGATGTCGATATCGTCCTCGACGATCAGGATGTTGTCCTTTCCCTTTCCCACGGCAGCGCTTTTGTCTGGTTTCCCTGTTTGACGGGCTCGTAAAAATTCCATCAGGAGTGGAGCTTGTTCCTGGAAATCCTGCCGGAAGATGACACGCTGTCTGCCGCTGTGCAACAGAAAATCCGACTCCTAATCAAATCCTAACACAAGTCTAACCAAAGCATAAAGAAACCCGGGTACAACTGCTGCCGTAACCCCTCACAGGATGGCTACCATCGGTTTGTCCGGCCACAATAGTGTAATCGCCTGCCACTGAACAGGGAGTACTCGTAATAGTTCATCGCTGTCGGCAACCACTTGAACATACCGATACGTTGACGAATAATCAGCCGCAGCAGCGCGCCTGCGCAGGAGAAAATATTGGTCTATCAGCTCACCTTTCATCGCGAGATAGAGCGGCTCAAGAGCCGGTTCATGGCCTTGGGCAGCCTGGTGGAAGACCGGGTCAGGAAGGCCTGTGCGGTGATTCTCACCCGCGATCCGGATCTGCTCACCGAGATCATCGGCTCGGACTGGGAGATCGACGAGATGGAGATCGAGATCGAGGAGGAATGCCTGAAGATCCTGGCCCTGCACCAGCCGGTGGCCCGTGATCTCCGCCTGCTCATCGCCATCATCAAGATCAACAACGAGCTCGAGCGGATCGCGGACATCGCCGTCAACATCGCCAAGAGGGTGCAGACCATCAGCAAGGATTCGGATCTGGATTTCACCATCGACTACAGTCCCATGGCGGCCCGGGTCATGCAGATGCTCAAGATGGGGCTCGATTCCCTGGTCACCGAGGATGCGGCCCTTGCCCGCCGGATCTTCATCGAGGACGAGGTGGTGGATCAGCTCCGTAACCAGGCCTACAAGGGGGTGATCCGCGCCCTGAACAGCGAAGTGGGCCACGCGGCCTGCCTGGTGAATCTTTACCTGCTGGCCAGGCACCTGGAGCGTATCGGCGACCGGGCCACCAATATCGCCGAGGAGGTGATCTACCTGGTCGAGGGTGAAATCGTGCGCGGCGAGACCGAGTAGACCGGAGCCTGATGTCATCACTCTTTTATCCTCTCATTCTCCTGCTTCTGGCCTCTGTGGCCTTCGGGCAGGGAAAGCGCCGCGCCTTTGCCATGGCTGCCCGGAAAAGCGGCGGCCGGTTCCATTCCCGCCCCTGGTACCATGGCATGCTGGTGGCCCTCTGGTGCCTGATTCCCGGGCTGCTGGTCTACATCCTCTGGATCTGTTTCGCCGATACCCTGATCACCAGGATGGTGCTCCATGACCTGCCCCGGGAGATGCTGGCCCGCAGCGCCGGGCAGAAGACCCTGCTGATCAATGATCTCCACAACCTGGTGGCGGGCCATGTGGCTGCCAGGAACATCGATCCTGTGCTGCAGCGGGCAGCAGATCATTACCGGGTCCTGCAGAACACCGGCCGGCTCATCATGGCCGTCCTCATGCTGGCTGCGGCCGTGCTCTCCGCCTCCCTGGTCTACTTCCGGATCGGTCCTGACCTGCGGGCCCGCAACAAGGTGGAGCGCATCGCCAGAATCTCGCTGCTCCTCTCGTCCACCGTGGCCGTGCTCACCACCATCGGCATCGTTCTCTCCGTGCTCTTCGAGTCGATCCGTTTCTTCCGGCAGATCCCGGTGACCGATTTTCTGTTCGGACTCAAGTGGAGCCCGCAGATGGCCATGCGCGCCGACCAGGTGGGCAGCTCCGGCAGCTTCGGTGCCGTGCCGGTACTGGCCGGAACCTTCATGATTTCCGGTATTGCCCTGGCCGTTGCCGTGCCGGTGGGGCTGATGTCCGCCATCTACCTGTCCGAGTACGCCGGGTCTCGCGTCAGGACCTGGGCCAAGCCGGCCATGGAGATCCTGGCCGGGGTGCCCACGGTGGTCTACGGGTTTTTCGCCGCCCTGGTGGTGGCGCCATCCATCCGCGATCTCGGCACCATGGCGGGTCTCGAGGTCTCCTCGGAGAGTGCCCTTGCCGCCGGCCTGGTCATGGGCATCATGATCATCCCCTTTGTCTCCTCCCTCTCCGACGATGTCATCAATGCCGTGCCCCAGTCCCTGCGGGACGGTTCCTACGGCCTGGGCGCCACCCGCAGCGAGACCATCGTTCACGTGGTTCTGCCGGCCGCCCTGCCCGGTATTGTCGGCGGCATCCTCCTGGCCGCGTCCCGGGCCATCGGCGAGACCATGATCGTGGTCATGGCCGCCGGCCTGTCGGCACGGCTCACAGCCAATCCCCTGGAGGCGGTGACCACGGTGACCGTGCAGATCGTCACCCTCCTGGTGGGGGACCAGGAGTTCGACAGCCCCAAGACTCTGGCCGCCTTTGCCCTGGGCCTTTTGCTGTTTGTGGTCACCCTGATCCTCAACGTGGTGGCGCTCCATGTGGTGCGCCGGTATCGGGAAGAGTATGAATAGCCGTAAGAATATCGGCATTTTCAGTCGGTTGCCGATAGCGGTGAACTGTTACCAATAGCCTGTCTTCGCGCTGCCGGAGGTGCATCCCATGAAAAAACATGGTGCCATGCCTGGAAAAGAAAAGGTGACCGCCATGGATGTGGTGCAGAAGGGTCTGGCCAGGCGGTACCGGCGCGAGCGCTGGTTCCGGCGCATGGGGCTCGCTGCCGTCCTGGCCAGTATCGGTTTTCTGGGGCTGCTGTTTGTCTCCATCATCGGCAATGGCTGGAGTGCTTTCACCCAGGCCGAGGTGCTGCTGGACATCGATTTCGCCGCTGCCCAGTTCGACGTGGACAACCTGGCCCGGGCAAATTACGGCGCCCTGGTCAAAAAGAGTCTGCAGAAGCTGTTTCCCGGAGTGAAGGACCGGCGGCAGAAGCGCAAGCTCTACCGGCTGGTGAGTTCCGGCGCCGCCTTCATCCTCCAGAAGATGGTCATGCAGGACACCAGTCTCATCGGCACCAGCCGCAGGATCTGGCTGCCCGCCGACGACGAGGTGGACATGCTGCTCAAGGGGTACATCTCCCGCAGTGTGCCGGAAAGCCAGCGCCGGCTCACCGATCGGCAGATCGGCTGGATAGACCGCCTGATCGCCGACGGACGGCTGAAAAAACGGTTCAACACCACTTTTTTCACCGCCGGTGATTCCCGGGAGCCGGAACTTGCCGGTATCCGGGGGGCCGTGGCCGGTTCGCTGCTCACCATGCTGGTCACCCTCCTGCTTTCCTTTCCCGTGGGGGTGGCCACTGCCGTCTACCTCGAGGAGTTCGCGCCCCGCAACAGGTGGACCGACCTCATCGAGGTCAACATCAACAACCTGGCCGCCGTGCCGTCCATTGTCTTTGGTTTGCTCGGTCTGGCCTTTTTCCTGGGCGTTCTCGGCCTGCCGCGCTCTTCCCCCCTGGTTGGCGGCCTGGTGCTCACCCTGATGACCCTGCCCACCATCATCATTGCCAGCCGGGCCTCCCTCAAGTCGGTGCCGCCCTCCATCCGCGAGGCCGCCCTGGGGATCGGCGCCTCGAAGATGCAGGTCATCGTCCATCACGTCCTGCCGCTGGCCATGCCGGGAATGATGACCGGGACCATCATCGGCATGGCCCAGGCCCTGGGGGAGACCGCACCACTGCTGATGATCGGCATGGTGGCCTTCATCGTTGACGTGCCAACGGGCCTCACCGATCCGGCCACGGTGCTGCCGGTGCAGATCTATCTCTGGGCCGATGCCCCGGAACGGGCCTTTGTCGAGCGGACGGCCGCCGCCATCATGGTTCTGCTCGCATTTCTCATCTGCATGAACGGCCTTGCCGTCTATCTGCGCAGGAAGTTCGAACGCCGCTGGTAGAGATGAACTGTTACGGCGTGGCACTGGTGCCTGGCTCGGGGCTAACCGGATTCATGACCTGATCGTAACCATACGCTAACAGACAAATGCTATAGTTCAGATGCACTCAGGAGGGACCGTGGCCGCTGGCAGTTCGCCCGGCACCGGTCCTGAACCAAAGACTCGTACAGGAGAAGAACATCATGTTGAGCAAAGATGCATGCAGAGCCATCGTCCTGCTGGCCGTGGCCCTTGCCGTCTCACCGGCTGCCGCGGGCCAGGGACGTGACTACATCTCCATCGTCGGCTCGTCGACGGTGTATCCCTTTGCCACCACGGTCGCCGAACAGTTCGGCAAGACCACCCGATTCAAGACCCCCAAGATCGAGTCCACCGGCTCCGGCGGGGGAATGAAACTTTTCTGCGCAGGACTCGGTATCGAGACGCCCGATATCACCAATGCCTCCCGCCGGATCAAGAAGTCGGAGTATGCCACCTGCCGGAAGAACGGGGTCAGGGAAATCACCGAGGTCAAGATCGGCTATGACGGCATCGTACTCGCCAACTCCAAGGAGGCACCGCGAATGAACCTGTCCAAAAGGGACATCTTTCTCGCCCTGGCTGCCCGGGTCCCTGCACCGGACGGCGGCGAAAAGCTCGTTGCCAATCCCTACCGGACCTGGAAAGAGGTCGATCCCGCTCTGCCCGATACCAGGATCGAGGTCCTTGGCCCACCTCCCACCTCGGGAACCCGCGATGCCTTTGTTGAACTGGCCATGCAGGGGGGATGCTCCACCTTTGCCTGGATCAAGACATTGAAGAAGACCGACAAGGCACGCTTCAAGGGTATCTGTCACACCATCCGCGAGGATGGCGCCTACATCGAGGCAGGTGAGAACGACAACCTGATCGTGCAGAAGCTCGAGGCCAATCCCAGGGCCCTGGGTATCTTCGGCTTCAGCTTCCTGGACCAGAACGGCGATCGGATCCAGGGCTCCCTGGTGGACGGCGAGGCCCCGACCTTCGAAAACATCGCCAGTGGCAGCTATCCTGTCTCCAGGCCCCTGTTCTTCTATATCAAGGATGCGCATGTGGGGGTGATCCCGGGTATGCGGGAGTATGTAGCCGAGTTCACCAGTGATCGGGCCTGGGGCGAAGACGGCTATCTCGCCGACAAGGGGCTGATCCCCATGTCGGCCGGGGAGCGGCAGCGGTATGCTGCCGATGCCGCGGCCCTCAAGCCGCTGATCCTGGATGATGCCGGGAACTGAAGCGTTGCGAGGCTGTTGCGGCCTTGCGGGAAAACACCAGGATATCCTGGTGGATGTGGAAAAGAGTGAATCGTGTGCCTAGAGCTGGAGAAGAGCCATGGAAACTGCACAGGCGGCGTTGAAGATAAGTGAACTCCCCTTTCTGGCTGAGGAAGCCCCGGAAGGGGAGGGCGGCGACGAGACCACGGCTGCGGGCAGCCAGGGTACCGTGGGCGAGCCTTTTGTGGAAAATCCCCGCATGAGCTGCCGCGAGGTCAATGTCTTTTATGGCGAAAAGCATGCCATCAAGGATGTGTCCATCGATATTGCCGGCAACGAGGTACTGGCCATGATCGGCCCCTCGGGCTGCGGAAAGTCCACCTTTCTCCGCTGCCTCAACCGGATGAACGACACTGTGGACACCTGCCGCGTCAGTGGCACGATCCTGCTCGACGGGATGGATATCTATGACCGCAGCGTTGACGTGGTTCCTCTCCGGGCACGGGTGGGCATGGTCTTTCAGAAGCCCAATCCCTTTCCCAAATCCATCTATGACAATATCGCCTACGGCCCCAGGATCCACGGACTGGCCGAGAGCCGGAGCGAGCTGGACGCCATCGTCGAACAGTCGCTGAAGAAGGCCGGGCTCTGGCAGGAGGTGTACGACCGGCTCGATCAGCCGGGCACCGGTCTCTCCGGCGGCCAGCAGCAGCGGCTCTGCATCGCCCGTGCCATCGCGGTGCAGCCCGAGGTGATCCTGATGGACGAGCCCTGCTCGGCCCTGGATCCCATTGCCACGGCCACGGTGGAGGACCTGATCGCCGAGTTGCAGGAGCAGTACACCATTGTCATCGTCACCCATAACATGCAGCAGGCGGCCCGCGTGTCCCAGCGCACGGCCTACTTTCACCTTGGCACCCTGATCGAGGTCGGTCCCACCGACCGCATCTTCACCAATCCCCGCCACAGACTCACCGAAGACTATATCACCGGCCGTTTCGGCTGAGGGCGGCCGGGCCGGCAGTGGACGGGTGCCCAGTCGACCGGCTCCGTCTTGTGCGTCATCACGGCTGGCCGGCAGGTAGGCGAGCGCAGCGAGACTCCGATAATCTGCCATGCGGGCAGCCGCGCGCGCGTGCAGGGAAGCGTAGACTCCGGATGGCGTGCTGCCGGACTGTCACCCCGACAGCTCTATAGAAAAACGGGGCAGGAGAGAGTTCCTCTCCTGCCCCGTTTTCTTCTTTCTGTTGCCTGATCGGGAAAGCGGATCAGACAGCGACGAATGATGGCGTCGCAAAATGTCCGATCTACTGCGTTGTAGCGGGTACGGCCAATGCCCGACATACTGCATGTACGCCTCCGCTTGGCCGACACCGCTACGCCTTGTATGTCGAACTTTTATGCTGAGCCATCTTCAGCATGTGATGGATTTTTTACCAGTCCGTCATGGATCACTGGCCGATCAAAACGGTTGCCGCCAGCGGTGGACGGGCACAATATCTGTTCTGCTCCTTGACAGAAGCGATTTTGTGGATGATTTTCTAGGGAAGCGGTGCCTGTCTCCAGGGGCGCACGGTGTCCGGTTCTTTCACAGCTCCGTGCGGGCAGACCCAATATCTTGTCCGGAGGTGCGATGTCCAGCCAGCAATTCCTGTCCACGGCGGCCGATCTGCAACAGGTGTCTGCCGAGCTGCGGCAGAAGATGGAAGAGTTTGCCCGTCATCGGCTCAGTTGCCACCATGAGAGTCTGCTCAAGGCCTTTGCCGACCTGGTGCATCAGCAACACAGCCTCAATCCCTTTTTCCGACTGTGCGTGAGTGTGCCGCCGATCCTGGCAGGCCTGGAAGCATACTTCTATCTCTACGGTACCGGGAGCGGCACCTTCAAGTGTGTCTGCGACAGTCGCCGCGGTCTTCTGGAGCCTCCGCGGCAGGCCGAGACATGGGTCCGGGTTGCCGACGCACCTTACGAGGAGGGGGATACCCTGGTCTTTCCCCTGTCGCCCGGCGGTCATGGAGGGGCCGATCATGCGGCACCCCCACCGGTCTTTGGCGGCAAGAAGAGCGGCGATCCCCGCCATGATCTTTTTGCGCCGGATCCCTATTTTGTCCACCATTCGGTCCTTGGCGCCTTTGCCGTTGTTCCGCTGCATCGGCTCTCCGGGGAGGACCGGACCTTTCTCGAGATCCTCTGCCGCTGGATCGGTCCCAAGCTCAACAACCGCCTGATCGCGGCCCGGCACCTGGAACACCTGCGCTTTCTCAACGCCCTGGGCAGGGATATCGGCCACAATGTGATCATCCCCAACATGTACCTCAAGTACCTGTTCCGCCAGCTCGAGAAGAAGATCGAGGCCATCCGCGCCATCGAGGAGAAGGCCAGGACCCTTGCGGCCGCAAAGGGCGGGCCGGAAGACTGCCTGGCCATGATCGCCGACTGCGGCCGGGAGCGCGAGGAGCTCGAGGCCTGCCACCAGGATCTTCTCAAGCACCACGCCCAGATATCGCTCTTTCTTGAAAGCCTGTTCCGTCAGGAGCATTTCACCCTGGGCCATCTCGTGGTCCAGCCCCGGAAGACCTATGTGGAACGGGATATCATCATTCCTCAGCTCGAGCTCTATGCCGATCGTCTCAAGGCCCAGGGAATCACGGTGGAAAAGCCGACCAACATGTATGAGCAGCAGTTTCCCCTCATGGTGGATGTGGGGCTCCTCTCCCAGGTCTATGCCAACCTCTTCTCCAATGCGGTCAAGTACACCCGGGAGATCATCGATCACCAGGGCCGGCCACGCAAGGCCCTTGCCTACGGCTCCGAGGTAGTCAAGGATTTTCCGGTACCCGGTCAGACCGGTATCAAGTTCAATGTCTTCACCACCGGGCCGCCCCTGTCCGAAGAGGAGAAAAAACTGATCTTCCAGGAAGGCGGGCGCGGCCGGAACAGCGATGGCCAGAAGGGTTCCGGCCATGGCCTGGATTTCATCCGCCGGGTCATCGATGTCCATGGCGGCAAGGTGGGGGTCGAGTCCTCGGACGAGGGAAACAATTTTTATTTCATCCTGCCCACCTCGCCGGTCGATGTCAGAAGCCGCAAAGCCGGAGCACAGAAATCCTAATAGTTCACCCCTGCCGGCAACCACCTGGAAATCCCGTTACTCCTGGTGATGGTTATCGTGTCCGTCGGGGCGTTCCTGCCGTTTTGGTTGCGGACGACGTCGCGCCCTGCGCGGTAATCTGTCATCGATAATCCTTGTCTCCGGTCCGGGCAATGGTGTATATGCTTCTGGTTCATCTGAAGACCGGGGACAGGGAGCCTCGTGCCGCCAGCATCGCCGGCAACCATCCCTTATCTTGCCGCCGCAGGCGGCAGGAAGACTTCTGCCTTCCGGCCTTCCGGTTTTCTGATAAACGTAGTGTATGAGTTCAGCGCTATGGACAACCACCTGAAAAGACCGACACTTGTACAACGTAGTTGCCGCCGGCGGCGAACTATGACGGCAAGACAGGGAACGACATGATCATACGCATCCTGCGGGACAATGGCGAGTGGCTTCTCCTGTGGCTCCTGCTGCTCGCTGCCTCTCTCTATGCCAGGCCGCCCATCCCTGTTGACGAGACCAGGTACCTCTCCGTGGCCTGGGAGATGTGGCGCTCGGGAGACTTCCTGGTACCGCACATCAATGGCGAACCTTACAGCCACAAACCGCCGCTGCTCTTCTGGCTCATCCATCTCGGCTGGTGGCTGTTCGGGGTCAACGAATGGTCTGCCCGCATGACCCCGCCCCTGTTCGGCCTGGGCGCCATTTTCCTTGCCCGGGGACTGGCGGCACGGCTCTGGCCGGGCGAGCGCACCACGCGGCAGGCGGTGCCCTTTCTCCTCCTGGGCTGCTTTTTCTGGGGCCTCTATTCCACCCTGACGCTGTTCGACATGCTGGTGGCGTTCTTCAGCCTGCTCGCCCTGCATGGCCTTCTCCTGGCCCATGAAGGCAGGGCCGGTGTCGGCTGGGGCATGTTTGCGCTGGCACTGGGCCTTGGCATTCTGGCCAAGGGTCCTGTGATCCTGGTCTACGTGGCTGGCCCGGCCCTGCTGGCTCCCCTGTGGCGGATCGGGAAAGAAGGCTCCTGGCCTGCCTGGTATGGCGGTCTGCTGGCTGCCCTTGTCGTGGCGGCCGGCATGGCCCTTGCCTGGGCCCTCCCGGCTGCCAGGGCGGGCGGGCAGCAGTATGGCCAGGCGATTCTGTTCGGCCAGACCGCAGGCCGCATGGTCCGGGCCTTTGCCCATCAGCGTGCCTTCTGGTGGTACCTGGTCAGCGTGCCCCTGCTCCTGTTGCCGTGGCCTCTGTGCGGTATCTTCTGGCGGGGTCGGATCGGCAGGCCGGGCATCTGGTCCTGGCCGGTGCGGTTCTGTCTCACCGTGCTGGTGCCGGCATTCCTGATCCTCTCCCTTGTCAGCGGCAAACAGGTCCACTACCTGCTGCCCCTGCTGCCCATTGCCGCCCTCGTCGCGGCCCACGGCATCTCCCGGGAAGGCGGGAAAAGCGGATCGAGTCTTTTTCCCCTGGTATTTTTTTACCTGCTGCTGGCCGTCCTCCTGTTCCTGCTGCCCCGGCTGCCGTTTACCGGCGGTGATGCGGACCTGCTGGTCCTGGTCCCGCCCCTGCTTGGCCTGGTGCCCCTGCTTGCCGCCATGTTTCTGTGGGACATGGGGCGCCTCGGGACGGGCTCTGTCGACCGTGTCCGGCTGACCGGGACTGTGGCGGTGCTGGTGCTGATATGTCTCCAGATCGGGATGCGCTCCCCCCTGCAAAGGCTCTATGGTGCCGAGGCGGTCTTCGCGGACATGCACGCTGTCCAGGCCCGCGGCCTTGACATCGCCGTCTACCCGGAACGGTTTGCCGATCAGTTTCACTTTGCCGGCCGTCTCTCCAGGCCCCTCATCCGACAGCCTATTCTTCCCAGGGAGCTGGTCTGGGCCTATCACAATCCGGAATCGTATTGCCTGATTTTTGTCGAGGAAGAAAAAGATATGTGGCTCCTGGAGGGAGAAGGCGTTAAAAGGCGGTACGGGAAGGGCTGGCTGCTCTTCCGGCCTGCCCGTGGCCTCTACGACGAGTACCTTGCCATGGAACGTAAAGCGAAGGAGAGGAGGGACGGGTCCTGAGCAGCATCGGCCAGCGAGGCAGCCGCCCCGTGTCCGTCATCGTACCGGTTCACCGTCATTGGCAGCTTGCCGGGAACTCGTGCTGCATTTACCCGTCATTTGCGCGAACCGAATGCATGCCTGCCGGCACAACCGCAAGGAAAAACGATCATGACCTATCTGCAGGCGATTGTCCTTGGCATTGTCCAGGGACTGACCGAGTTTATCCCTGTTTCCAGTTCCGGGCACCTGGTCCTTGTCCCCCATCTTCTCGGCTGGCAGTTCTCCCACGCCCAGGCCTTTGTCTTCGATGTCCTGGTACAGTGGGGAACCCTGCTGGCGGTCTTTATCTACTTCCGCAGAGACCTGCTCGTCATCAGCCTGGCCTTTGCCCGGGGGATAGTCGACGGCAGGCCCTTTGCCGATCCGGATGCCCGCATGGGCTGGTACCTGGTCCTGGCCACCCTGCCGGCGGTGGTGGTGGGGCTGGCTGCCAAGGATCTCATCGAGTCCGCCTTCGCCAGTCCGCGCGCCACCGGTTTTTTCCTCCTCTGCACGGCGCTGCTGCTGGTGATCGCCGAGAAGGTGGGGCACCGCAACCGGACCATGGAGAAGATCACCTGGTTCGATGCCCTCTGGATCGGCTGTTCCCAGGTCCTGGCCCTGCTGCCCGGGATCTCCCGTTCCGGAGCAACCATTGCCGGCGGTATGACCCGTCACCTGGACCGGCCGTCGGCGGCCAGGTTTTCCTTTCTCATGTCGGTGCCGGTGATGGTGGGAGCAGGGGTGCTCGCTCTCAAGGATCTGATCGCGCTGCCGGCGGCGGAGAGTTTCCTGCTGCCGCTGCTGGCCGGTTTCCTGGCCGCGCTTGTCTCCGGCTACATCGCCATCCGGTGGCTGCTGGCCTTTCTGAGCAACCATTCGCTCTACGGCTTTGCGGTCTACTGTGTTCTGCTGGGGCTCCTGGTGCTGTTTCTCTGAGCGGACGCGGAATGCACCGCCACCGGAAACGGCCTGGAAACAGCACTACTTTTACGGCGATCGCAGCGAGACTTCGAACAGCAGTCCGCCGTGTACGGGTGTTCCATAAGGCCTGCCGATCGTCCGCAGATGGCGTGATGCTGAACTTCTGCCAAAAGCACCGGTAGTTCAAGGTAGCTGCCGAGGGCGGTAACCTGTTACATTTCGGATCATGGCCGAGCTGCTCGCTCAACTCATCTCCTGGATCGGTGCCCATCCGCACCTGGCGGGCATGGCGATCTTCGTTGTCGCCTTTGCCGAGTCCATGGCCGTCATCGGGCTTCTGGTGCCGGGTGCGGCCCTGATGCTGGCCAGCGGCGCCCTGATCGCCGCCGGTGCTCTTTCCTTCTGGCCGACCATGGCCTGGGCCGCTGCCGGCGCCATGCTGGCGGACGGGCTCAGTTTCTGGCTCGGCCACCGTTACCGCGAAGACATCCGCTCCTTCCGCCTGCTGGCGAAACACCCCCACATGCTGGCCCGGGGTGAGCGGTTCTTCCGCCACCATGGTGGCAAGTCCGTCTTCATCGGCCGTTTCGTCGGCCCGGTCCGGCCGGTGATCCCCATTGTCGCCGGCATGCTGGGGATGCGGCCCCTGCAGTTCGCCATCTACAATGTACTCTCCGGCCTGCTCTGGGCCCCGGCCTACCTGCTGCCCGGCATGGCCTTCGGCGCGTCTCTGAGTCTGGCCGGCGAGGTCGCGGGCCGCCTGGCCATGCTGCTTGGCACCGTTGTCCTGGGTGGCTGGCTGGTCTTCTCCCTGTCCCGTCGTCTGGTCCGCTATGGCCTGCAGCGCTTTCCCGCCTGGGAAGAGAAATTCTTCCGCGCTGTCCGCAGATCACCCCTGATCCACCACTGGCTGGGCGGCCTGCTGTCCAGGGAACTTTCCCTGCTCCGGCCCATCCTCTTCTTCTCCGGCCTCTTTTTTGTCTGCGGCTGGCTTTTTCTCAAGATCACCGTTGACGTGCTCCATGGCAGGCCGCTGGTCCTGGTGGACCAGTATCTCTTCAACCTCCTGCAGGGATTACGGACTCCCTGGGGGGATACCCTGATGATCCTGCTGACCATGAGCGGCGACGGGATCGTCAGCCTGTTCCTGGTGGTCATCGTCTGCGGCTGGCTGCTGTGGAAGAGACAGGGCTATTCGGCCCGTTTCCTGGCGATCACGGCCGGCGGCGGTTTCCTGCTTGCCCTGGTGGTCAAGAACATCACCCGGATACCGAGACCGCTGGCGCTGTACCAGGGGGGGCAACAGTGGGCATTTCCCAGCAGTCATGCCACCATGGCCGTGGTGGTCTACGGTTTTCTGGCCCTGCTCTGCGGCCGGGAACTGCCGCCCGGCAGGAGATGGCTCCCCGGTGCCCTTGCCACGCTGTTCATCACGGCCATCGGGTTTTCCCGGCTCTATCTCGGCGCCCACTGGTTTTCGGACGTGGCTGCGGGGTATGCCCTGGGCACTGCCTGGCTGATCCTGCTGGCGCTGAGTTACTTTCACCGTGTGCCGCCCTGTTCCTGTCACGGATTGTGCCGTGTGGTGCTCAGCGTCTTCCTCCTGGTGACCGTGCTATACTGGGGCACCGGTTTTGAGCGTAACCGGCAGCGGTATCAGGTGCAGCCGGTCGAGGTGGAGATCAGTTTTGATGGATGGCTGGACAGTGGATGGCAGCGGATGCCGGTGACCCGGCAGGACCTTGCCGGGGAAAGGGAGCAGTTTTTCAATCTGCAGTACGTGGGTGACACGGCCTGGCTGGAAAAGGACCTGGAGTCCCATGGCTGGCGGCGGCCGGTGCCGCTCGGGCCGGCAACCTGCCTGCGCTGGCTGGCCACCGATGCCGACCCCATGGGCCTGCCGGTTCTGCCCCAGGTTCATGCCGGCCGCCACGAGAAGCTGCTTCTCGTCCGACCGTTGCCGGATGCGGCCGCCTCCTTCCTCGCCCTGCGGCTGTGGCCGGCCGGCGTCCGGATCGATGACCGCAACGAGCTCTACCTCGGCACGGTGACAAGGATGGAGGTGCGCAGTTACCTTGGTCTGATCCGCCTGCCGCGCACAGTCAAGGTCGTCCCCCCGGCCAGTGTCGAGTCTGTTCCCCTGCTCGGCAGGAAAAAGGTGACCCGGGCCGATGGCCGGGCGGTGCTGCTCCTCTGGCAGCCCGGCGCGGCCCGTTGCGGGGAAGCCAGGCAGCTCCTGGCCGGCCGGCTGTTGGCGGCTTCAGGCCGGGCGCCGGCGCCACCATCTGCGGAGCCTGCCGCGGGCGGGAGCGGTGCCGGCGTAACAGTTCACCGCGATCGGCAACCACCTTGAACGACCGGTGCTTTTACGGGCTGTTCCGGTTGTCAGGCGTTGCCCTGGCCGGTGGAGATGGTCTGTTTCCTGGCAAAGTCCAGCATCCTCCGGATGGAGCGCACCGCCTCTCTGCGGATGGTCTCCTCGACCAGGATCTCGTTGTCTCCGGTCTCCAGGGTGCGGGCCAGGTTGCGCAGGCCGTTCATGGCCATCCAGGGGCAGCGGGCGCATGATTCGCAGGTGGCGCCGACCCCGGCATTGGGGGCCTCGAGGAAGATCTTGTCCGGGGCTGCCTCTTTCATCTTGTAGAAGATACCGGGTTCAGTGGCAACGATGAACCGCCGGTTCTCCATCCGCCGGGCGGCATTGATGAGGGCCGTGGTCGAGCCCACCTCATCGGCCAGGGCGATGACGTCTTCCGGCGATTCCGGATGTACCAGGATGGCGGCATCCGGATACTGCTGCTTCAGCCGCAGAATGCCGTCGGCCTTGAATTTCTCGTGGACCACGCAACTGCCGGGCCACAGCAGCATCTCGCATCCTGTCCGGCTGCGGACATAGGAGCCCAGGTATTTGTCCGGAGCCCAGAGGATCTTTTTGTTGTCCGCGGCCAGGTGCCGGACAATGGGCAGGGCGATGCCCGAGGTGACCACCCAGTCGGCCCGGGCCTTGACCTCGGCGCAGGTGTTGGCATAGACCACCACCGTGTGGTCGGGATGGGCATCGCAGAAACGGGAGAACATGTCCGGCGGACAGTCGAGATCCAGGGAACAGGTGGCCTCAGGGTCGGGCATGAGCACCCGTTTCTCGGGGTTCAGGATCTTGGCGGTCTCGCCCATGAAGCGGACACCGGCCACCACCAGGGTGGTGGCGGGATGTTCGGAACCGAAACGGGCCATCTCCAGCGAGTCGGCAACATGACCGCCGGTCTCGTCGGCGAGCTGCTGCAGATCGTCGCTGGTATAGTAATGGGCCACCAGGACGGCGTTCTGCTCCCTGAGGAGTTTCTTGATCCGTTCGATCAGGGCCTCCTTTTCGCCCGGGGCATAGTCCGCCGCCTGCCGTTCGGCCTCGGCCCGCGCCTGTTCAATGAGTTCCTCGGCAATGGTCGGCGCGAGGTTGAGTTCTTCCCTGGTGATGGTCTCTGTCGTATCCATGACGGTGTCGCGGTTGATGTGAAAAAGCGGTAAAAGTTCAGCAGCACGCCATCCGGAGTCTGCGCTTGCCTGCACGCGCCCGCAGCAGTTCACGGGTAAGCGCTCACAGGAGCCGCATCTTTGTACGGTCGTGCCTGCCCGCATAGGTAGGCTATCGGAGTCTCCCTACGGTCGCTTACCTGCGGTCAGGCATGCCTGCACAAATCTGCGGCCCCTGAGAGCGCTTACACCATTGTGGTCGGACAAACCGATGCTTGGCCATCCCGTGAGGGGTTACGTTCACGGTAGTACAAAATGGCTGTCGATAGCGGTGAAGCGGATACGTGTTCAGGGGTGGAGCAGGGGGCATGCAGACCGTAGCATCAATCTACTGGTACACGGTGGTGGTGTCAAGCGGCTGTTGCCTGCATGCGCCGGTCAGCGGAGCGGGGCAGGGAAATTTCTGGTGAAAAAAGAGTGCCAGCCGGTGTATACCTGGGGCGGCTGCAGAGATCGTGCAGGAAAAGAGGACGACCGCTCTCCGCGTCGCCATCTGATCAGTTCAGTTTATTGTCACAATATGGAAAAATGACACAGAAAAAGAAAGATGTCACTTCGGCGCATGCTCTTGGCGGCACCTGGGTTCCGCTTTCCTCCTCCCTTATGTTCCTGGTCCGCCACGTGAAGCTCCTGGCGCTTGGCCTGCTGCTCGTACTGCTCACCGGCCTGCTGACCTGGATCGGTTACCTGGAGGCCATCGATTTCATCGACAGCCTGACCGGCCATTTCTTTCAGCAGCCGCCGGCCGGCGAGGGGGTCCTCGGATGGCTGCTGGCCGGGGGCTGGCTGGTGCTCAAGTATGTCTTTGTCCTCGTCACCCGGGTGGTGGCCTTCTACCTGGCCTTCCTGCTCGCCTACTGCCTGACCACCCCGGGATACGTCTTCCTGAGTAACGCCACCGAGAAGATCTACCTGGGCGGCGCATTTCCCTCCGAGGGCGGGTTCACCGTCGCCGGCGTGATCACCGATCTCGTCGAGGGCATCAAGATCGGCGCCGTGGGCATACTCGTCACCGTGGTGGCCCTGTTCGCCAATTTTATCCCGGTCATCGGCCAGGGAGTGGTCTTTCTGATCTATACTTTCTATTCTGCCCTGATGTTTGTAGATTACCCAGCCTCCAGCCTGCGCTGGAGCCTGGGCCGGAAGATCCGCTGGGTCGTCCGTCACCGGAACAGATCCTTTCGCCTGGGGCTTCTGCCGGCGCTGGTCAGCATGGTGCCGCTGGTCAACATCTTTTTCATGGCCCTGCTCTTTCCACTGTTCACCGTACATACCACCCTCAACTTCATGTCCGTGGAGGCCGGTGAGGCCTCATCCCTGCCGCCTTCCTGACAAGGACCGACCAGCTGCCGTCGTCGAGCCTGCGACGGTCAAGGACAGTATGCCCCTCCTGTTCCACCGAGGCGGGCACATTGTTCACCGGCGGGCCGTGGTCCAGGATGATCTCCAGCACCTGGCCCGGTTCCAGGGCCGCAAGCCCCACCTTGGCATGGACCAGGTTCATGGGGCAGCCCACGCCGCGGCAGTTCTTTTTCGCGTCAATCCGCACTTCCGTCGTCATGTCCTTCTCCCTGTTGTTCTGAAATAATCTCGATCGGTTGACCCTCCACCTCGCCGCTGCGGATCCGGAAGGCCCGTGTCACCGGTTCCGGCCCGGCCATGGAAACGATCACGTAGCTGATCTCCGGATCGTGGGCCAGCCTGATGTCCTCGGCCGACGGCCGGGCCGGCGTCTCCGGATGGCTGTGGTAGACCGCCACCGGCCGCAGGTTGCGGCTGCGCATGTCACCGATGGCGGCAAACTGTTCGGCCGGTTCCATGCTGAAGTGGTCCGCCGCGCCGTCGGTATTGGTGAGCTCGTAGTGGCGGCAGACCGTGCCGTTGTCTGCGGCCAGATAACCGCATGCCTCACGGGGCAGCTCCCGCCGGGCATGGGCGATGACGGCAGCAAGGACCTCCTGCCTGATCTTCATCGTTTCTGTTGTGTCCGTTCCCATTGATTCCCTCTCTCTCAGGTCAGTGAACAGGCCGACTGCTCCATGTCCTCCAGCGCGGTTATGGTCGGCGCGGCGCCGCAGACGGGGCAGTCGTCCTGTGGCCGCAGGGGAATCCGGCGAAAGTGCATGGTTCTTGCGTCAAAGGTGAGCAGGGCATTGGTGAGCAGTTCGCCTGCGCCGGTGATGAACTTCAGGGCCTCGGCGGCCTGGATCGTGCCCAGCATGCCGGCGATGGCGCCGAGCACACCGGCCTGGGAACAGGTGGGAACGGCGTCCGCAGGCGGTGGCGTTCTGAAGGTGCAGCGGTAGCAAGCGGATTTTCCCGGCACTATGGTCATGGTCTGCCCGTCGAAACGGAGAATGCCGCCATGGGAAAAGGGAATCCCTTCCATGACGCAGGCATCGTTGACCAGAAACTTGGTGGGAAAGTTGTCCGCGCCGTCGATGACAAAGTCATAGTCCCTGATGATCTCCCTGATATTGTCGGCACAGAGAAAGGCGGGATGAGTCCTGACCCTGATCCCGGGGTTGATGGCCTGCATCTTCTCTGCCGCCGACTCGACCTTGGCGACACCGATATCCTTGGTAAAGTGGATGATCTGGCGCTGCAGGTTGGAGATGTCGACATGGTCGTTGTCGACGATGCCGACGGTTCCCACTCCGGCTGCCGCAAGGTAGAGGGCCGCCGGAGCTCCCAGGCCGCCGGCGCCGACGATCAGGACGCGGGCGCCGCAGAGGCGGATCTGCCCCTCGACCCCGACATCCTGCAGCAGGATATGGCGGCTGTATCGTTCCAGTTGCTGCTGGCTGAATGGTGTCATGGTGTTTGCAGTGCCTCCTCGAGATCTGTCAGGATGTCGTCGATATCTTCGATGCCCGCGGACAGCCGGAGCATGGTGGGTCGAATACCCATGGCCTCCTGTTCCCGCTCCGGGTATTCGGCAAAAATAGTCGAGCCCGGGTGCAGGATCAGTGTCTTGTTGTCATTGATATTGGTGGCGCGCCGGATGAGCCGCAACCGGTCCATGAGGCGGAAACAGCTCTGTCTGTCCGCCAGGTCAAAGGTCAGGATGCCGCCGAAACGGTCGCCGAACTGGCGGCGGGCCATGGCATGGAAAGGCGAGTCCGGCAGCCCCGGATAGTGGACCGCCAGGACCCGGGGATGGCCGGCCAGGTAACGGGCCAGGCGCATGGCATTGGCGCAGCTCCTGTTGATGCGCAGACTCATGGTCTCCAGGCCCAGGCTTTGCAGGTAGGCGTTGTGCGGTGCCAGGCAGGCGCCGGTGTCACGGTGGACCGCCTGGCGCAGGGAGGCGATGAAGGCCATGGGGCCGGTCTTCCTGGCGCTGTCTGCAAGGCGCGGCGCATGATGCCAGTCAAAGGTGCCGTTGTCGATGATGATCCCGCCCAGGGATGTGGCACCGCCCGAGATGTACTTGGTGGACGACAACAGTTCGATGGCGGCCCCGGCTCGGGCCGTGTCGAACAGGTAGGGGGTCATGAGGGTGTTGTCGATGACGAGGGGCACATTCCTGGCAGCGCCGATCCCGGCGATGCGGGCGCAGTCGACCACTTCGAGCTGCGGGTTGGTGATGCTCTCCAGAAAGAGCGCCCGGGTGTTGCCATCCATGGCCTGTTGCACCTCGGCCGTATCGGTCATGTCGACATACCGCACCTCGAGCCCCCAGGGGGCAAGGGTTTTTTCCAGCAGCGACACCGTGTTGCCGAACAGGTGGCGGCTGGTGACGATGTTTGTTCCCGCACCGGCCAGGGCGAGCAGGGTGGTGCTGATCGCGGCCATGCCGGAGGATACGGCCAGGACGGCCAGCCCCCCGGAGAGGAGACGCACCTTCTGCTCAAACTCGCGGACCGTGGGATTGGTGATCCGCGTATACACATGGGCCGGTTTCCTGCCCTCGAAGGCGAGCTGGAGCGAACGCGCATCACTCTGTTCAAAGGCGACCGTGTCGTAGACAGGAACGCGCAGGGCGCCATGCGCCTCGGCTTCCGCCAGGCCGCCGTGGATGGCCCGGGTCGTGAATCCCTGCATCATCGGGCGCCGCCTCCCATGAAGTAGAGAAACTCCACCCTGTCCCTGTCCGAGAGCGTTGTTGTGCCATACTCCTCCCGGTCCACGAATTCTCCGTTCAACTGGACCATCACCATGGCCGGTGACTCCACCTTTCTTCGCTTGAGCAGTTCGGCGATGGAGAGGTTCTCTTCTTCCATGTGCTGCTGCTCACCGTTGATCTCTACCTGCATGATATGGTTTCTCCCGTGGTTTGAGCTGGTCGGGCAATGGCGGTCGCGCCGCTGCCTGTTTAAGATTACTAAGTTGATAATGTTGGTCAACAATAAGAGAGAGCAAAAAGGTTGTCAAGAAAAAAAGGGGTGGCGAGGGGGAGGGGAGATCAGATATCGAAGGAAAGAACCTGCTTTTTCTTCTTCTGGCGCTCAAGCAGATCGGCCAGGCTCAGGTCAAGCAGCGCCCGCAGGGTATCCTCAGCCTGCCGGAAGAGCTCCCGGACCACATCGTTGTCGCCGTCTCCGGCAAGCTCCAGGCCGCCTTCCAGCACCTCGAGGATCTCCAGCACCGAGATCTCGGACGGCGGCCGGGAAAGCTGGTATCCGCCGCCCTTGCCGCGCATGCTGCTGATGATGTCGGCCTTGACGAGCTGGTTGAAGATCTGGCCGAGAAACTGAGGCGGGATACTGTTGCGGCGGGAGATATCCTTGATCTGCAGAAGGCCGTGGCCGTAATGCCCGGCCAGGGAAAGAAGCGCGTGCAGGCCGTACCTGCTTTTGTTGCTGATGGTAAGCAATGTCTCGGTGTTCTGTCCGGTAGAAAATGGCTGCTTTGTCGACCTTGATACGGCAGAGGATGCAACCATTGGATACTAGCACAGCTACAGACAAAAAGTAAACGAATACCAACGAGGCAAATTTCTACGATCTTGTCAGGGAAATACCCTGGAAAACCGGCAGCATATTGATACGGTTGGAATAAAATATGGGAATGTTTCCCATTGACAAAAAAATAGAAATAGGAATATTATCTAAAATTGATCTAATCAGGTTTAGGTAATATTA